>ERZ1034678.12-NODE-12-length-118063-cov-10.747187_pt1 | contig 118063 bp, 70 predicted proteins | sample MGYA00520640_ERZ1034678 | MGnify/ENA primary metagenome ERZ1034678 (study PRJEB33766, sample SAMN09781767) | gut metagenome | biome: gut microbiome | host: Homo sapiens | place: Madagascar | study: EMG produced TPA metagenomics assembly of the PRJNA485056 data...
CATATTTCTGACTTATTATCTATAAAATATTGAGTAATAATCGGTTGTAAATACTCTGATAGAAATCTGTCTTGATGTTATCGTATGCGAGCTTTACATTTGTGTATGCTCTGGCATTGTTCGCTCCATCCTCATTGTAGATTTCACCCTCAACCACTTTCGCCACATCCTCAACCCACTCAGATGCGCAAAAGTCCGATAGCGGTTTCCCACGAAACGTAAAGGGGTCAAATCTACTCTTACGGTCATCGTGTATGACTTGAAGAGATTTTCGTATCTTAGTTGCGGTCGCCTCATGGTCGATGATGTGGTTCTCTGTTCGGACTCTCTTAATCAATCGGCAAACTTGCTCAATGGATAGGTCGAAAGCAAATCCTGTCAGATTTCGGATGCGTAGCATCGTCTCTGTCTTCAACCCCTCTGATATGTCTTGGAGCATATCGTTCTGGAGATGGGTTTCTGTCATCAATGCTTTCAAACCGTCCTTGTTGTCCTGCATCATATCAGAGATTATCGACTTGAACCACTTGAATATTGCTACCATCATGGCAGCAGAGAGTAACAGGAAGAAAGCAGCGGTTATCGCCATCATTCCGTAATCACTAACTCCCTTTGCGATTGCGGTTACATTCTGCACATCATTCATAGGGCTATTCTGATTATTCGTCCGATACCCACTCCTGCCATAGTCAGCCCGAAGTCTATCCAATCCCATTCACCGCCCCAAAGTTTATCTTTGAGTTCGAGGGATGCCGCCACACCTAATCCTGCATAGGCGGCGCAATAGTCACCATCTGCACCTAAACCAATGCAGACTCCACCGATGAGATGTTTCCATCGGTTGCTCAATTTGAGCCATTCCAATATCTTTTTCATACCTTAATAATTTATAATTGGCTACAAAAATACAAATATTAGTGCGTATTAAGCACTAATATCTATATTTTTAATCATTTTTCAAATTATATTCCCAATATGGAGCGAAAATCATAAAGTCAAAGCCACAATAATTAGGATAATCGGCTTGCAATGTCAGAACAAATGACGTTTGTAGTACATCTACCGCAGAAGCATAGCATCCTTTGTGCCATCCGCCTTTGTTGATGAAACCTCTGCCCGATACCATGACCCAATATCCGTTAGGTATATCACTTTGGCTGAATGTTACTTGAACCGTTCCGTCTCTGATATATTTTACAGATAATACATTATTGATAGAGCGTCCATCGTGGAAAGTACCACTCAATATGGCTTCACTACCTTTATCATAGGATAGTTGGATATATCCTTTTGCCACCAATCGAGGGAAACGACCTATCGCTGATTGGTTCTTGAATTGGTCAACTCCAAATCGTCCTGTTAAAGTCCATTCTGCACTTAGTTTTTCTTCTGTGCTTCCTGTTCTTTCAAAGCACGTTATTTCAATGGTCTCTTGTGGGTCTATCAATGCGTAGTAAGTGCTACCTATCTCTGTCAATGTATAGCCTTGGTCGTATGATTGAGTCCAATTACACATTTTAATCATATAACGACCTCCACCTGCATTTGAACTATTGAAAAAGCGAATGACCTTACCTATATCTGTTTTGTCGTAAGTCAGTGATAATGTCTTTGTCGTGTTAGCATCGAGAGGCGGCAGATAGAAAACGTTAGCATCGGTTATCACTCCTTTGTATGCGGTCGATAACTGCAATGTGCCTTGCAATCTAACCTTTCCATTTTGACCATCAAGATAAATTCTCCCATCTTGCGACTCCAATCTGCCATTACGAAAAACCCATCCACCGATATTTGCACCCTCAGTAAAGAGAAAATCCAGATAAAGGGTATCATCTACATAGTGGAACTTATCACCAAGTTTCATCGCTCCTGTGTTTAAGTCGAGCCAACTCTTACCATCTGCACTAACCACTTTATCGGTAGTGATACGAGATGGAAGTATCTCAGTAAAGCCGTATAGGTTCACATAACTACGCTCATCCTCATAGGCACTATTAAGGATGCCGACCAACAGATAATAATATCCATCCACCGCATCCATGTCAATAGCGGCTTCTGAGAGAGAAAACTCACCCTTTGCGTTGGTATCTGTACGGCTCACCTTTGCATATAGATAGTATTTCTTGCTATCATCATCAAGTACAGGAGATAGGTACTCAGCAACTTCCCACACCTTATATTCACTATCCGCATGGGTGCTTGATATGGTAGATATGCCGAGAGTCATGTGCTGCAAATAACCATGTGGACAGTGTAATTGCTTTGTCGCATTATCATAGGTGATAAGAAACTCAACATGAGATAGTTTTGATTTACTCTCCACAAATCGAAATTGCAAACTTTCATCACCTACGAGCATCGCCATTGTCTGCACCGTGATAGGACTGACGGACTGAGAGAAATTCAATAGGGAGTCATTGAGCATTGATATTGTTTCCTTTGCATCCCTAAATCGTCTCTTTGTGTACTGCATGATGTCCTTTTTGGTATCATCAATGACAACTTCTGTATTGTCTATCTTTTTGAGGTCAGAAGCAACGGAACTGCCCGATACAGAACTTGAAAGCTCAATCGTAGGGGAGTAAGGCGAACTCAAATAATCCTTGATGCCTGTGATACGTATAGACACACCATCCTTGGCGAATTGAGTATCAGAGAAAAGAATATATCCACCGACTTTCAAACGACCGCCCACACGCAACCAATTACGCTTTGACCATAGACCTTGCAAAGTTCCTGTAAACGTGAATTTCTGTTCCTCATGCTCATACATATACTTGACCGCTTCCCTAAACATATCCCATGATGCGCCTACCTTTTGAGTATTGTCACAAATATAGGACTGAGGAAGCATGATGCCAAAGATGGCATAAGTGTCGAGACTATTTATAGGAAAGTCCTTGCTTGGGAAAGTCTGACCGTCTTCTTCCATCGGTACTAACTCAAACCTACGCTCTGCGTGCTTATACTTGAACTCAAATTCTCTTCCTGCAAGCATTCCAGATTGAAATATGAGCGTTGGGGTCTCTCCTGCAATGATATAGTCATTGTAGTTCAAATCGTCTGGGATATTGTTGTCTATGATGTCATAGAAATTCTTATCCTCATTGATAACCTCCACCTTTGACACGATACCTATTCTTGATGGGTAGAACTCATCGCAATCGAGGGAGTCTTCCTTGACTGCATCCGAAATCTTATCCACACGCTCAATATAGAGACCGTCCGCATCTGTTTTGTAAGTTCTGCCCTCATATTCGAGGGTTTGAGACTTTGGCAAAAGCAGATACTGAGAGCCATATTTAGAGCGGTCGATATTATCATCTCCACCTTGCACATAGAGCCTTTTGATAGGCATTTCGTCACTCTGTGAGGTTCTTCCCAAGCCTGGGATAAATCCGTTTCCTTTACCGTATGAAAGTGGGAGAGGGTCATCCTTGAAGTATTCCACCTTATGAAGTGAAATCTTCTTATCCACGATTTCCCATTCCGTTTCAAAGGTATCGGCTATTGACTGCAAGGCTGCATCAATATAGGTATGGTTAAATTCGATGGTCTGCTCGTTTACTTCGATACACTGACCGACTGACCAATTATCAGCACCCTCTTTCTCATTAAGGTTTCTGACTATTTCTTGTATAAACTCCCTTGGAGTGGCACACATCGACCATTTCAAGCGTTTATCGACTGAGTTACGGAATTTGTAAAGCCCCATAAATTCATCATCTTGCCCGAAAGAAATAGTATATTCGATGTTACGTGTGCCGCTCTTCTTGATATTCTGAGGTGAGAACACCTTAAACCGCATATTCTGATACTCGCACCATGTACCCACAGGAAACTCAATGTACTCTGGTAATGAGAATTTGAGTATCAACTGAGATTTCTGCATAAGCGCACGATAACGGTAAGAGTTATCATCCTCATGTATATCAATGGTCGTATTGTTATAGTGAAGTGTTATCATCTTACTCTTTTTGATAGTTGAAGTAAAAACGTCCGAACACTCGAACCGCCATATAATAGATGTATGCGATGATGGTCATCCATACAAATGCAGATGGATGCTTGTTTCTTTCATCTGTCACTTTCTTCATCATTCGGAAGAAAAGCAGTCTGTCAGCATCCTTTCTGTCTGCATTGTTACCGCCTCTGTCATAATCATCATCGTGCATACAGCAAGGAGTATAGAATTTCCTTGCATAGGGCGGCTTAATATATTTAAGCACACCCTTTTCACAACCGCATCCGTTACTCATCGCCAATCAAAGCTGAATAATCGACACAATCTTTCTCAGTCCATCCCTCATTAAGGCACTTGGAGATGTATGCGAAAGTCTTTGTATAGAAGTCTGTGAATGCTTCGAGCTTCTGGAATGTGTGATATACAGGTTTGCCGTCATCATCCTCACCAAGTTTGAACTTGATAGGCAACGTTGCCCCATCGGTCTGAACCGCCAAATCATAAGCTGCCTTAAAGTTGATTTGGTTCTCTGTTGATAGGTACACCGATTTACCATTCCACACGAAACCACCGAGGATAGTTGCATCCGTTTCCTTGTTGATAAGGATTTCAATGTCCTCTTTCAACTCTTCAATGGTTGGCTTATGGTCATAGTTCTTGCGATAATTGTAACCATTATCACCATCCTTGCCGAAACCGAATATCAAGAGATAGTTGGTTTCGCTCAATCTTACGATTTTGTCTTGTCGCTCATTTGCTCCATAGACTTTGTAAAAATCCTTATTCATCTATCTTTATATTTAGATTGTTAAACAATGCCTTTAACTCTTCATCGGATGGTATCTGATGACCGAAAGCAGTAGCGGAACAAAACGCATACTTAGGGAATGCGCCCGAGTAATCGGATGTTATGGAGCAGAAGAATGGCAGTTCACCATCTTTCTTACGTGCTTCCAATTCTTCCCAATTCTCTCTATCACCCGTCCAAAGTTTACGAAGTTGGTTTTGAAAGATGATACTGACCACGTATTTCTCTCTTGGTTTCTTTACAAGAGATGTGTCTCCACCTTTCGCCAAGGTCGCATCGACCTCATCCTTGTATCTCTTTTCCTCAATGGCTGGTATTACGTTAGACTCAAAATCCACCACGATAAATGGCTTGTGGTCTAATTCCCTGCCACTGATTTTGCTACCTCTAAAACTTTTCTTTCCGTTCACCGTCATCGGGCTACTCTTCGGTTTACCAAAATCTTTCATTCTTTTCTTCTTTAGTTTGTTCAATTCTTTCGGGTATAGGAGCGTTTCGAGTAGATGCCAACATCTTGCGTGCTTCGCCATACCCCAAAGTGAACCGATTATTTCTGTTCTTCTTTTTCTACTCTTTATGCGATGAAGTTTCCTTGCGTAATTCTTCTTTACTCTTTTTCTCAATCTGCTATATTCATCGGGATAGGTTACATATCCGAGAAAGTCCAATCCCTCATCAATGGGAAATATCCTCTCATTTGGCTTGATTTCCTGTTGGATGTAATCAATCCGCTCATGTACCAATCCCCTGCACTCCCAAAGGTACAACTTGCTCGAAGCCCCGATAAGTCCATCATCACAATACCGATAAAAGTGTTTGACTTCATATCTATCTTTGAGATAATGGTCGAGATATACGGACAACAGGAGATTGCAAACTCCTTGCGATGCCCTTAATCCCATACTCATCCCCAATCCATCGGGAAGCATCCTAACAAACTGCTCCATGATGCCGAGGAACTTCTTATCCTTGAATGTCCTTTCGAGTGCGTACATCGCAAAGTCTTGATGTACGGTGTCGTAAAACTTCCTTATGTCGAACTTATACCAAAACCTTATATCGGGATAGAGTCTCATGTCATTCTCGATATAGATTTTCAAATCGTGCATCCCTCTATTCTTGATGGATGCCGATGTGGTACGGATATATCTCTTTTGGAGATGTCTATCGACCACCCTCATCACGGCATTAACCTTGATACGAGCAGCCATGCAAAATACTTGGATATGCCTTATCTTTCCTGCCTCCTTGATAATCTTTGTATAGTAGCCACCATTCTTTGCTTCATCCTCAGTTGGTGGGCGATGCACTGGCATAAGGCTTATATGTCCGCTTAGTATCTCTTCACGAACTGATTGCAGAAACTTCTCTCTGTGCTTGATGAGCCATTTGCCCTCAACCAAGATTTCTTTGCGAAGTTTACCCCTTATGACCTCATCGAAACTATCTTCAAGATTTTGTTTGTCGATGATTTCTTCTATAATATATCCGTCTCTTTTCATTCGATTTTAGAAGCCTTCAATTTCCGTAAGTCCGAGATGTTCGAGAATTAACCTACCAATCTCTACTTACCAATGATATGTTTCAGTTTTCCGACATTGTGCCGCTTTTACTGAGGGTTGGGTTTCTCGCTCGCAGATATTCACCATTCCATGATGATTTTCCGTAGGAGCGATTTTATTGAAATTCTTGTTTTTATTGTTTGCAAGCCGAGAGCCGATATTCGTATTCGAGTTCGCAGAACCGTTATTCGCATTCGCATAGACGAGACCGCCATTCGCATTCGCATTGTTATTCGAGCGACCGACAAAACGGCAACGTTGAAACCCTCCACCTTTTTCTGTTATATCATTTGTGTGCGAGGCGGCGACCTCATTCTTCGGGTCGCTACGCACACGCATAAACGCATTTTCCTATTCATATTTTATTCGTTTTTTATCTTTATTTTTCCTCTGAAGGCAAGCCGAGAGCCGATATACGTACCCGAGTTCGCAGAACCGTAAACCGCAATCGCATAGACGAGACCGCCACCCGCACTCGCATTGCTACCCGAGCGACCGACAAAACGGCAACGAGCGGATGTGTACCACTGACAATCGGTATAATTTGCAGCCCATACAGAGTTATCTGATGTCACCTTGGATGCAATCACATCGCAATATCTACCGTGCTTTACACGACCGATGCAATAACCCGAAACATTCAAGCCCTGCACAATTCTCTCAGTCTTTGTGATAGGGTCGAATATGTGCCATTTATGGTCTATCGGGTATGAGCTGATTTCGGTCATCTTCGATTTGAGAGCATCGGCATAGTTACTGATATTGATAGCAACATTATCCATAATCTCCCATGTGCAACCAAAGAATGACTCAAAGCCAAGGCACTTGTTACCGCTTAATTGTCCTCTGGTACTATCAGAGTTACCGAGAGCATCCGCATAGCCTGTCGTACCTCCTGCACCTCTACCATATCCGCAAACCAACTGAGCATCACGATTGCCGACAAGTGAGAAATAAAGTATTGCCATCAACTTGCTCATCTCATAGTCGAACAACTGATAACCGCTACCTCTTCGGGCTGCAAGGTTTTGGAAGTCCTTAAAGGTATAGTTCATTGCTCCTGTTGGAGTGTTCGTAGGCTTACCCTCATCATCATATTTCCATTCTGCCGATGTCGTTGATGTGCCCGTACCACAGCGCACATTTGCACCCGAAATGGAACGTAACTGAGTCAAACCATCCACGGAAGCATGATATACACCTCCAAGCCACTCATCGTTATGCACCCAATCAGGCTCAATCGCCTCCACCTCTGCACTATCTACCGAAATGGCTTCAAGTGAATTGTTGTTCACGGATGATGCAAAGACGAAACTCTTTGCCCCTGTTGGCACATCGGTAAAGATATAATCACCCTCCACAAAGTCAAACATGGAACTTGAAATCGCCATGTTGAATGTCTTGATGATAACTCCATCCTCATTGAGGAACACACCACCGATATTGCTATTGTTCAAGCCTGGGTATCTCACTTGCTTCATACCGCTCACATCTATCAGATAAGCGTTATAGTTTGGTGTATCTGAAAAAATGCCATCCGATGTAAGAGTTGACACTCCCAACTCAACGGAATTTATCATCACCGCAGAATTTGTCTTATAGATGATGTCTTTCAACGTCTTTCTGACAATCTTGCTTGCGGTTGATAATGGCTCAGAGTCAAGGCTGCTCCATGCGATATACTTCTTTTGGTTCTTGAAGTCATTGATGCCCTTGTACCAAAGGTTAGGGCAACGCATCATCACATCGAAACCATCTCCCAAACTATCCTTGAAGTCGAAAGTAGAACCATCTGGAAGTTGCTGATAATTGCTTTCGCTAATTCTCTCGCCCTCCCAAATTCCTGTTGAAGTATTGAGTTTGCCCTTTACAGGAATGAGTTTCTTTCTGATGCGAGCAACGTGACCGCTTGCAGTGAATTTCTCTCCTGTCGTGCCGTTGTCGAGGTTTGTAACGTTCTTCGGGTCATCCACCGTGTCATCAAATACGACCATCGTATATTGCGCATTGTGAATTGTAAGCAGTGGGAAATAGTCTTGCAACGATTTCAACTCACTATCATCAATCAGTTTCGACAATATCCATTTTCCGCTCAGTCCATCACAAGCATCGTCAAGGTCTGACCCGATACCCTTTGCACCTGTACTTTTGAGTGCCGTGAGGATGCTTGTGTCAGCCGTAATGTCGATGTTTGGCACATATATCTCACCGATGCCTGCACCGCCATTGATAGTGTCAGATAGGAGCGTGAAAGTATCAATCTTTGCACATCCCGAAATCTGCAACCTCTTCACGTTGGAGAACCCTGCAATAGTCAAACCTCCATTCGGATATGTCAGATTTGGCAAGTTCACAAATGATAGAGAGGTCATCGTCTTAGGCAGTGTAAGCGTTGATATTGGCGAAGTCTCAGCAGGAGTGAAATTCTGCAAGTTAGAGCCAACTGCAAGCACAGAAACCAATCGTGGGCAATATGTCGCATCAATCGTGGTGAGTGGGAAGTTACGCACATCCAACTCTTCGAGGAATGGCAACTGACCAAGATTAAGGTTTGTAAGTTCCTCTCCTGTCTTTGTGACTGGAGAATAACTTGAACCACCGATGATAAGTTTCTTGATGAGAACCAACTGTGATATATCCCAACCGCTCTGCTTTGGTGTCGCATTTCTGATGTCAAGTTCCCCGATACGGTCTGCACCATAGATGTAAAGCATCACACCACTTGCAAGATTGGTATTGCCCGAATTGAGGGTTGCACTTTCTCCTGCTTTCAGATAAACGCTTTGTCTCATACTCATTGTCTGGTCAACACCGATACCAAAGAAACCATCCTTTGCAGCGGTTATCTTCACACTCATGTTTCGACCTGTGCAACGCATAGATACTGCCGATGAGTAAATATCTCCGCACTGATAGAAACCATCACGATAACGGAAACGTGTCTGAACGAAATCACGTAATCTTTGAATGCTCAATCCATGCAAAGCATAGAAATAGTTACTATCTGCCTTTGATGCTTCGATGTACTTTCTGATACCATCGAAAGATGATACCAACTTAGCCCACTTACTCAATCGGTCTGTAATCCAATACTTCTCGATGCCATCCGTAGAGAATGGGCGTAACCCCGATGATAATGTGGTCGTGCGCATTTTCTCACAAACGGATGCTACAGTTATGGTCTTTGTCGAGTCGCCCTTATCCGCATCTGATGAGTAATCTGTAAGCCAAATATAATCAGAGTTTGCCATCTGAGTGAAGAGAACGCTGTCATGTCCTTGGTACTTACCATCTGTATCGTTGTTTGGGTCGAGTTCCGCATCAATGGTAAGACCGCAGTCATTGTCAGAGCCGAGGATGGTATCGCCATCATAGAGATGGTTAAGGTACATTCTCATTAATCCATCCGTATCAAGGTAGAAACCTACCATCATATTCTTGCTTCTCTGGTCAACGGCTGCAATGTAATCCGTGAATATGTGATAACATATCATTGAATATACATTTGCCATATTGTGCAACTCATGCTTGAACTTCAATAGACGGTTTGCCTTTGTTCCTGCAACGGTCTTCCCATCGAGGGTAATGTTTCCGTGTGAACTATCCAAGTTATGATTGCAGTCTTGACACCATTTCAGCCATCTATACAACTGATAAGGCACTTTTCGACCATCCTCATAGGCTGCATTGAGTTCATCATTATCTGGATAACGACTTTCAAAGTAAGTTAGCCATGTTGGTTTTCCCTTTGAGTCTGGTGCAAGCATATCATCAATACTATCCACACCTTGAAACCAATCAAAGTAATCATAAGCACGAAGCTCGTAATTTTCCACAGGGTTCACTACATCACCCGAAATGCGCCATCTGCCGCCCTCATAGGTCATCGTTCCTGTTGTCTCAGTCCATTTCTCAGACTGATAGCGGAACACCTTATGCTTATCACCACAGAACTCACTCAAAACATAAATTTGAGTTGTGTCCCATGCCGATTTGTCGAGAGTTGCGAGATAATTATCAAGTGATTGGTCTCTTGCTGCAATGAGTTCGATGAAATCACCATAATTCAAGCATCCGAGATTGTAGCCATCCACTTTCTCGAAACCGAACACGACCGCATCGCCCTTGTCATGGTTCCAATTACCCTTTGCGTGGAAATATCCGTAACTTGGAGATGTAGCATCCGATGAGTTCATATCGGTACGGAAGAACGCAATAGGAATACTATCAATGGATGTATTGAGAGTATATTTGCCCTTGTAGGCATTTTGCGCAGGTGTCATGTAGTTCTTACCCAATGCTCTTTGAAGCTCATTGTATAGCTGACATGAAGCACCGTTATTCGCACCTCCCGACTCAGAGTAATCGACCTTTACCGTTATGATGTTGGTAGGGATGGAGTTCTCCATCGGTTGCACACGACTTTGAGCCGCATTTGCCGCACATTCATCGTACTTTGCCAAATCCTCAGCGGAAGTAAACTCACTACGGTCATGCAAAAGTGTAACCGTGCATCCCTTAAACTTCATCTTTACGTTCTTGATAGGGCGCATAGATGATGTTGTACCTTGGTTTGTCGTTGGTACGTTGATAGCCTTGAAATCCTGCCAAGGTCTATCTGGGAAATACGCATACACATCAAAATATCTCTTTGTTTTCTTGTCTCCATCGAGACTTTCGAGATATGGGGGATATTGGTCTTCTGTGTCTCCTGTGTCCGCATTCTTGCAAAGCACGAAATATGGCATACCGAGATTGTAGAGAGCTGCTGCTTGTGGTCTGTTGATGGATGGCTTTCCCTCTGCCGATTGGGATGCCATTACTCCCTTGTTAAAGTTGTATTCGGTAATCATCGTATCAGTATTGGATAACTTCAACAGATAATTGTCGAAACTCTGTTCAAACGAGTAATAGGTTTCCCATGCTCTGATATTATAGAGGTACAAATCGCCCTCAGTTCCATCGAATGTGATAGGTGTCGCATGACGGCTCAAAGAACCCTTATCATAGTAACAAGCACCAATTAACTCACCATCGAAATACATCTTTGCTACTCCGATATTTGCATAAGGGGCTTGTGAAGTAGGCTCTATCACGATGGCTACATCCGTAAGACTATCCTCTTTGATTGCCGATGTGATAGTATGGGCTACGGTTGCGGCATTGTCAGTAGTGAACACTACATCCTTTCCTGTAACGTAGAAACCGATACCATTTGAGATGCAAGAGATTAACCTTGCATCATCATTTGCGATGTGCTTTGCCTTGATACGGAATTGAATAGCGAGACCGTTTGACTCAATGGATGCTTGATTGAACGGCATATAATTGAGGGATGCGGTCACGTTCTCAGCGATACGAAGTGCCATGACTCCCTCATCGTTTTCCGTGCCGTATTGCTCTGTACCGTAACTATCCTTTACAAATCCGTTGGTGGAGTAGTTTGAGCCTTTCACACTTAAAGTATATCCATTGTCTGTAATGGTCTTGTCGGCATCCGAGTTACTTCTGCTCGCCATATCCATATCAAACATAAGTTGGGCAGAAACCGCCTCTATATCGAGGAGTGTTCCCAAAACCTTGAATGATGCTGATTGTGATATTTTCCCCGATACCGACACATACAAATCAAATCTTACAGAACCATCAATGATAGTGTCTGTGACCCTTTGCGTATAGGTATATGTCTTGTTTCTTTGTGCCGTTACCTTTTGTTTGTACTTGGTGGTATTGTTCTTGTACTCTACAACAATCGCTTCTATTGTAGATGATGATGGTGAATATACGGCAAAGTCCATCGAAACGGTCTCATATCGTTTCACCTCTGCCACTGCTTTCTCAGAGTACCATCTTGTTACGCTTATAGGGGTAGTGTTGTCTGCATCCACTACCATAATAGCGGTATGGAGATAATTACCCTCCACGCCCGATGCTATATCCACACCATGAATACGAAGAGGATAAGCGCCATGAGAAAGAACCTCTCCGACACAATTCTTAGGATTGATGGAGATACTATGTGAATAGGTGTCCGATATGGTTGCAGTTCCGAGCGTCTTCCACTCATTTTTGATGTAAATCTCAACGGTGCATAAGATGCCCTTATCGCTCGCATTATTGGCAAAACGATACATCGGGAGTGTCTTTGTCGCACCTCCCACATTTACAACGGTAGATGAGGTATAGTTAAGAGTCTGCTCGCTCTTGATGGTAACATCCACCGCAGTAACGTTGATGTTTCGGCTTCCTGTATGGTCGCTATCATCGTAGGCGATGAGTTTGAACTTTCGGGATGATGCCTGTGTGAAGTATGATGACAAGTCGAAAGAGAAATCATAACTCTCGCTATCTGCCGATGATGCTTGGTTCAATCGGTATGTTTCCAAGAGTTGATTTGTGTCTCTGTCGTATAGTTCGACCCTCTCAATCATATTCGAGATTTCTTGCCCTCCCTGCTTTGTCACACTGAGGATAGCAGCTTTGAGGATAACAGAACATCCTGCCTTGGCATACAAAGGCGCACTCTTTGGGATGATGCTTACAATCGTTCCCGAACTCTCACCGCTGCCTGTGCCGACGGCAAACTGCTGCTCATCTCCCACGGTCTCACCTTTGGCATTGACCATAGAGATTTTGATTACTCCCTCTGTCTCTGTATCGACATGGAGATTAGCAGGAACGTACTTATACGCTCCACCTGTCGAGAAAGCATCCTTACCATCTTCTTGTGGCTCTTCCTTGGTCTCAACCTTAGAACCTCCTGCACCTCCGAACTCATGCCACAAGGATGCTTCACCGAAATCGGATGCTTCACCCTTGAATTGTTTTGTTTCCCATGTGTTTTCTCCTATCTTATAGGTGATAACGAGTCCGCTCTTGGCATAGTTGATGCCGCTATCGGTCTGCAACTTGGTAATGGCAGAAATGGCATATTCCAAGGTGTAGAATGATGCGGATGTGCAAGCACCGCAAAGAGCATCCACGTTGATAAGGGTTTCCGCTCCTGCGCTCATTCCTGCAAGGTCGAGCCATAACTGGGTATTCTTGAAGTTCGTTGGTTCTGTGTCAGAACCTACATACTGATAGGTCTTCCAAGAGTTCTTTGCGATGGCAAAAGTGATTTGCATACCAACAGAAGAGAAACCTTTGTTATATGTTGCGGTAATTGCAGTTTCGAGGTCATAGTAACCCGAAATAGGCTGCTCGTTGGTTACGTTGTAGCAGTTTCCGACCGTTGCGCTACCACTGCCAAACTTAGACCAAGTTTCAATATCCGTGAAATCGACTTTTTTCTTACCGTTCCATTGGTATGTTTCCATCTTCCCATCAGTGCCAAGGAAGGTGATAACGACACCTTGCGTTTTGTACTCTCTCGCTTCTTCGTTGGCATAGAGCAGCCCCAATACAACATTGAGAGACATTGCATTGTAATTGTCAAGCAACTTGTTTGCGTTGTAGAATTGACGTGGATAGACCGCTTCCTTGATTTTTTCATCCACCGCCGATGAGTCTGTTCCTGCAATAACGATGTCATTTGCGGTACTATCCCATATATATAGTTTGCCTTTACATATATAGGCTTTGTCCTTGCGAATGGATAGATGGGAAAGGTCTGTAAAGTACAAGTCTGCGCTTGGTTCTGCCGCCCAATTATTATAATACTTGCCATCCACTTTGTACGCAAAGACCTTGCTATAACGTACAAAGATAATCTCCCCAACCGTAGAACCTCCATAAGGTACGGATAGGATTGACGCTCTATCTATAAACCCATCAAATCGGGCGGTACTTCCCTCACTTGCAAAAGATTTCGCCTTTGCAGCGAGTTCCGTTGCGGTTTGGGCTCTTCCCGAAGCATCATTTGCAAGAGACATGGCTTTTTCTGCCGTGCTATTTGCTGTGTTTGCGGTAGATGTGGCGGTTGCCGCTTCCGACTTTGCACTATTGGCAGTCGTTACGGCTTGATTTACTTTCGGTGTAATGCCGTCAAGTATCTCGCCCAAAGGAACTTTCACACTCTCATTGCTGGCATTGACTCCGAGCGTGTAGAGACCTTTGGTAGATGAACTTTCGGGCAATTCCGATACTCTTTTCTTTTGGTCTGCCATATTACTTAATTTTGATTATTGAAATATATCTTTGAGTCATCATCCTCTGTGACGATGTACTCACCATTCTCTGATATTAGCATCACGAGATGCCCCTTTTGTCTTATCCTTATACGTGCAGGCTCAATCGTATCTTCTGTGATAATCCAATCGAAATCCTCAGTAGCGAGCAACAGATAAGAGCCAACAGGACGGCATGATGTGAATGTTAGCGTAACCGTGAAATCACACCATATATGCCCATTGTGCAATACCTTGAAAGTGTTGACCGTGTTACTCTTGTAGTAGCATTCATATTCGTTTCCAAGGGCGGCAAAGTAGAAAGACCGTGCTTCTGGTTGCAATACCACGGAAAACAGACTATTCCATCTCTTCCAAAACTCATCTATCGTGTCGGCATTGATAAGTATCTTGACCGCTACATCCTTTGTCTTGAAAGTTACGTTATCCCCATCATAGACCACTCCTGCGAGTGTCGATGTGTCGATTGTGAGGTTCGAGCGTACATTTGGGGCTTTCCTTATGGCTGCATCCGTGCCATTGAGAATATAAGAGCCAAACTGAGAGAAGTCTATTCCATCCAACTCATACCCATTTTGACGAATGCCCGATTTTCCATACACATAATGATTTCCTGTCGGTATGGTAGGGAAGTCATCGGAAAAAGATAGGGTCATCTTTCCGAGTCTCACGAATTGGGAGAATGAGCCGTTTGAAGTCATCCTCAGTTTGTATGTCTTCTTTATATCCCGAAACTCAAATGTATGGTATGAGCCTGTTGCCAACTCATCAAACAAATCCTCAGCATAGTTGATGTTTGTGATACAGAAATTCATCGAGAAAGTCTTTGTATCAAGCACAGGGGATGACAAATCTATCTCTATTCCGTCAAACTCATCCCATTCGGTTGTGTCGAGTTTCTTGAACGCAGGGAATTGGATGAGAGATTTATATCCCCCATCTTCCACGAATAAACCGTATTCGAGAAACGCATCACGGTTATCTATGAAAAGTCTTCCCTCTGCTCCCATTATGCCAATACTTTAGCGTGGTCGTTCTGAATGTAACTGATATGAGATTTCTTGTCTCCCTCAACTCGCACGATGGCAAATCCACTTGCTATGACCGAAACCGATGCACCGTGCATGAGGTAGATGCTATTGTTCTGAGTCTTGGCACATTTGACGGTGGCTTTTGTGTTACCCACAAGAAAGGCTCTCTTTGGGTCTGTGAGTTCTATCTCACCACAATCAATGTAAACCCCATATTGCTTAACTTCCTCCTTGTCGAATTGTCTGAATACATCGAGGGTAGGGAAACGCAACTTTAAGCAGAACTCTACTCCTTGGGGAGTGAACAACTCATCCACGATTTCCTTAACGGATTTAGCCTCAGAGAATGCGCTGCACGCTCCGAGGGCTTTTCCGTCTTGGTAAATTCCTTTCAAAAGATTTTCTTTATCCATAATCTTCTATGTCTTTAGTTTGAGACCTCTTGATGATATGTCATCGACCGTATCTTTGAGAGTCTTGATATTCTTTCCCATTGTGTCGAGCTTGTCATTTGTCGAAGCGGTATTCTTCTCTATACCGCTCAACTTTTCAAGCATGGCATTACTTGTTTGGTTCAACTCGTTCATGCCCTGTACGAGGGTGTATGTGTGTCCTTGAATGGTCGTAAGTCTGGCATTGTTCTCATCGACACTCTCCTGCGATGCCGTGGCAATACCGCTGCTCGTTCCACTTCTCGAAGCATCACCCAATATGATACTTTTCAGTTCATCGGGCAAAGTCTCCATACCCTCACTAAATCCTGTAACGAGGGAATTGAGTTCGTTTGCAAAGTCTGTCAAACTACCCTCAACGGCATTGAACCCCTTGAAGTTTCCATCTGTACCGAACCATTTAGTTTTGTACTTATTGAATATCTCACCGATTGGCTTCTCCAAAAGTTCCTGCACCATCATCTTTTTCAAGATGTCTGATACTATCTCGTTGACCTTATCGCCCCATGCTTGGGCGGCATCCTCACCGCTCTTGAAAGCATCCCAAAAGGCATCTCCGAGAGTTGAAGCCAAATCCTCAGCGGTATATCCGATAATGTCTTCCATCATCTCGTTAATGATGGTTGCCATCTCTTCCGCTAACTCTTCGATTTGGTTCTTCCAATCTTGAATTTTGCCATTATCCTTTTTCTTCTTGGAAGACTCCTTATCAATTTGTTGTTGGATGAGGATTTGCTGCTCAGCAAGGTTTTTGAGTTGACTTCTGGCACTCTCATACTTTTCACTGCCGAGAGCCTTGTCTGCGGTATAAGAAACATTTGCATAGGCATCCGCAATCTTTTCGACCGACTTCTCAAACACCTCATTCTTATAGGTGAGGTTCATCACCGCCCTGCCCCAAAAGTTACCGTATCTTTCGGTCACTTGGTGTAAGTTCTTGACTTCCTCATAAGTCTCGTTATAGATGTTTCTGAGGTTATCAACCGCCTTACCTACCTTATTCTGCAATCGAACGGTGTCAGCGTTATCAAGTTCCCATTGAAGTTGGTCGATGCGTTCCTGCAACTTCTCAATCTCCTTTTGTTTTTCATCATCATTATTGAAAAGATTGGCGATTGCCGTTGCAACTTGCAGAGCTGCCGAAATGACTGCGAGGATGACGGATGCTTTCTCAATGGTCGATATTGCCGTTGCTCCTGTTGCCGCTGCTGCGGTCGCACCCGATGCGGCATTTTGCACGGTTTGCTCAACGCCCGATGCTACGTTCTTGCCAACATCACCGATGGCATTGATGACCGTCTCAGTAGCATCAAGCACCTCTCCTGTAAAGTCGATGGCTTTCTTGATACTATTACTAACATCCGAACCAAAGGCATCTGCAAGGTTTGCAGCCTTACCGCCCACATCCTTAACCACATTACCCACGTTCTTTAACTGGGTAGAGAAATTCTTGTAAGCAGATGTTATGCTGTTTCGAGCCGTGAGGGTTCTTTGCTCTGCCTTGTTGTTTTTCTCTTGTGCCTTTGCAAGTTCATTGGTGGCATTCTTCAATTTCTCGTTAGCATCTGTCAGTTCTTGACTATCCTCTGCAAGTTTACCATCTTCTATTTGCTGAATTACCTCGTTCTTTTCTTTCAGAGCATCATTGTAAGACTGCTGCGAGATATTGAGTTCATCCTGTGCCGTTTTCCATTCGCTCAGAGCGTTTATATACTCTGCCTTGGATGCAGATATATCCTTGATGGATTTATGCAACGAGACGAAAGGATTACGTGAGGCGATGGCATCCTCCATCTTGGTAATAGCCTCTTGAAAGGTCTTGATTTCCTCAACCCCCATATCCTTAGAATTGAGCTTGAAGTAACCTTTGACTTTATCAAGCGTATATTGGAGAGATGAAAGAGATTGATTGTCGAGATTACCGAAAACATCATCCCAATTTATTTGCATCTTGAATTGTTCGCTATTCAGTTTAGCAAATTCCTCATCCATTTGTTTGTATGCGGCATCCTTGAAATCGGCTGGAATAGTATTAATTTTATCTAACCACTGCCTTGTAAGGAGTTCGGTCTTTTGCTCCATCGTCCCATATTGCTCAATCATGGAGTCCATATATTTTTGGCGGATTTCTTGTCTCGCCTTTTCTCCATTTTCCTCTATCTGATTGAGCATATCTTGATTGAGCTTTGCATTCTGTTGGTCTGATAACAATTCCTTTGCGTAATCGTCAACAGACTTCTTTCCTGCATCACTCTCAAACCATCCGTTTTCGGTAGCACCCTTTTTCGACATATACGCCTTGTGATAGGCTTCTTTCTGGGCTGCTGCAAGTTCGAGGATTTTCTTGTTCCATTCCTCTTTCTTACGTTGGGTATCGACATTGATTTGATTGAGTTCCTTGACCATTCCATCCTTTTGAGAGGAAATGATAAGGTCTGTTATATCATCGTTGGCATCCTTGAAGAACTTTTTGACCGTCTCCTTGTAGTCGTTGATGGCATCTTGGGCGGTTCTTGCTGCTGCTTTGGCATCAAATGTACTCCCCGATGATGTCTTATCTTTTTTTGTGGTCTTTGTATCTACATGAGGATTGAGGTCAAAATTATCCTTGATGGATTGTGCTTCTTTCATCTCCTCCTTGTAGAGGTTTAACCACTTTTTCATATCGGCTTTTGCTTCACCGATGGCTTTCTTTCTTGATGCTTCATCTCCAGCCTTTGTGTTATACCAATGGTCATAAACTCCTGCTGCTGCCTTGTCTTTTACCACTTGGAGATTAACAAATGCTTCTGTGTATTTATTGAGATATGCCTGTGCTTTTGCTTCTTTCAAGAGCATATTGCAGTAGGCTTCACCTTTTTTTTTGAGTACATCTTTCCATTGTGCGAGACTATCATATTTGCCGAGTGCCGTTCCATATTTGGAATTTAACTCATCGACAAGTGCTTTCTCTCGTTTCTTCGAGCCGTTGAAAGTCTCTATCTTTTTAGTGTAATCCTCTATCTCTGCCGATGCCTTTGCGTAGGTCTTTTGACTATCTTCGAGGATTTTGTTTTGTTCCTCTACTGCCTTCTCTGTTTCCTCTGCCTTGCTTACGAAATGTGAGATTACACCTATGAGAACACCGATGGCTGCTGCAATCCATCCAAATACAGGAATGGACTTGATGGCTGCACCAACCATTCGGAACGCTCCTGCAAGGCTTATGTTTGCGATAGTTCCTGCCGTGGCTGCTGCCGTATTCGCCCCTTGACCAACGGTATTTGTTGCGGTTGCGACCGTTCCTGCTGCCGTGGCTGCATTGTTTGCAATCTGGGCTTCTGTGTCTGCGGTGGTGGCGGTTGCATGGGCGGTGGTGGCGGTTGTGTCTGCCACGGTTGCAGCAGCATCCTCAACTTCTTCACCGATACCAACCGCTAACAAGGAGTTCCACCATTCTTTGAGACCATTGAGAGTAACGAGTGAAAAGGCACTATCCTTATTGAGTGTCTGCTGAACTTGCTGCAATCCCATAGTGATAGCCATGAGGGATTGGAGTTTGGTCATTACCTTGTTCAATTCCTCATTCTCGCCAACAAAGAGAGACATTGCGCCCTGTACTGCCGTGAAACCTCCTGCCAAACCATTTAAGCCCGAGATAATACCTGCAATCTTCGCTTCATCGTTGGAGAATATACTTCCTTGTGCCTGTATATCGCCTTGTATATCTTGGAGATTACCGAGTTCGACCGCCATTTTCTTATACTCTTCGGTCTGGTCTCCGAATTGCATACGGTAATCTGCCATCTCAGCCTTTAACTCCTTGATACGTTGGCGAAGAGAAACGTGCTTGTTTGCGTTTTCCTGCAATGCCGTCGCCTCTTTCTTCAAGTTTTCCTCAACTTTCAGAAGTTCATCGGCTTGCTCTGCCGCTGCCTTGATAACTCTCTTTCTCTCATTGATTACCGCCTTGATAGCCTTTTGTTGCTCTTGGAGTTGGGCGAACTCCTTATCACCCTCTGCCGTTCCTTTCTTGTAGGCTTCGGATGCGAGTTGTCCGAGACGATTGAACTCTGCTTCAAGTTCTTTGATTGCGGTCTTGTTTAGGTCTGTAATCCTATCTATTTCCGCATAGGCTTGGTCGATGGTATCAAGTGATTGCGAAGCGTTTGTAACTACATCTATGTTAAGTGTAGGTACATTAGTAAGCAGTTGGGAAATCTTGGATGTTTCCTGCTCTACGGAATTACCAAGTTCGCCCACCTTACTCTCAATGGCATCAATACCCTCATCAAATCCTGTTGTGTCGATGACCGTGCCAAAACTTAACTTTCCACTATCTACCATGTTACACTACCCTCAGTAAATTTATCGAAATTGTCTGGATTGCAAGCATCCAAACTATCATCAAACAATGGCTTGTCATCCTCATCAGACTTATCATGCGGCATGGGAACAACACGACTATACATCAAAGCGTTTTGATAACTTATATCATATAGAGCGTATTGAGCATCAACACCGAATATCCTTGCAATCCCGAGGACGGTTGCCCATATACTATCATTTAAGGCTGTTCCACTTCCTTTGTCGGTTTCAGAATGTTTGCCTCGCTTAGGGAAGTGGTAATAGCGAAAAAACTACTTACCTCCATGTCTTTGAGTCTTTGGATGATTACATCAAACAAGACCGTAGGACGAACATTCTGCAAAATGATTTCTGCGAGTTCATCCTTTGTTGGTACATACTCATACCCAAAGAAATGACGGATGCGGTAAAAACGAGGTTTCTTCTCACTTCTCTTGCATTCCTTAGCACCGAGAATGAGGATTGCAGCCATCTCGCCCAAAGCCTTAAAATCCTTTGCATAGTGTAAGACGGAATAAACGATTTGCTTGTTATCCACTTTCTCCACGATGGGAAGTCCTGCCACAATCTCAGAAACGAGAATGAGGGTGGCGATAGATGGGGGAGCGATGTTGTATTGCTTTCCCTCTATCTCCAATGTGCCAACTTTCTTTTCAAGAATGGCATCAGCAACTTTTCTTTCTATGTAATTTTGTTCCATCTTACTTTATTATGATTAGTTACGGTGGTAGGACTCGAACCTACGACCTCCACGTTATGAGCGTGGCGAGCTACCATCTGCTCCACACCATGATATATGCAGTTCTCTCCTACCGAACTGCAAAGGGGTGTCTATTCCACACGTCAGTTATCAGAAACAATCTTCTACCATACGAAAAGAAAACATTAACTCTTATGCGGTAGCCCAATCGTCAGCCTTAACTCTGAACTTCTTATAAAGTTCACCATCTGAACACAAGAGGATTTTGAATGTCAAATCAACATACGAACCCTCCTCCTCAGAAGAGCCTGGTCTAAACGATACATGGGTACGGCGTGCCTTGATACCGATTGCACCGATATTCTTAGGAGTGACCTTTACGGCAAAGTCCTTGCCTACGACATTAGATTTCACGGTCAGCTCATCTCCATCAGAAGAAATTTCTGCACCTGTGAACATCTTTTCCTTGTCGAAATCCATCTCCTTTACTCTGGTGGTAATGGTAACGGTAGGCTCGCCCTCTTCCTCTGCCACTACGACACCGCCCGATGCGGTAGCGGTCAGAGTCTCGCCATCTTCTGTTGCAAGTGTCGTGGACTTGTCATTGATAGTTCCTACACTCGTTAGGGATGATGGCATCGCTTCATCGTCTGGCGTCTCTGCAACCTCTACCTTGCACTTAGACCACGACATGACGATTTTCTTATTGCTTGTGCCTTGTACTGCCATAATTAAAATGTTATACGGTTAAACTTAATTCTTACTTTAATCTCGTGCTGCTCTATCTCTTCGGATTTGATGGTGTATGGTGATAGTTCGGTCTCCATCAGATACTCTGTGTTATCATTGTTTTCGATGAAGTCCAAAACAAGCTCCTGCAACTCTGCGATACGTGGGCTATTCTTGACCTTACGACCATCCTTATTAGTTATGTCTGGTACATATATATCAAGTATCACCGTGCCTGTTTGAACTTGCCCATCAAGTCCTGTATAGAACTTGACTATTAAATCCTCAGTCTTTGCATCGGTAGGGCGCATTTCGTCTCGATAGACCTTGCCCTTGATAGCCTTACCGAGTGGACTCTTATTCACAAAAGAATAGAAATCACGCTCGATTTGTTGTTCTGTCTTTGTTGCCATAACTTACTTTGCTATTCCATCCAATAATTCATTAACCAATTTCTCAGTTATTTGCTCTGCTGAGTGAAGTACATCCAAATCCTTGTGATACTCTACATAGGCGGCATATTCCATTCCTGCACAAAGAACGAGGGCAATACCCCAAGGAAACTTTGCCTTTAGTTTATCCAAGAAAGCCAAACCGTCTTGAATACCCTTATCTCCATTTCCTTTCTTTCCGTTGGTAGGCTGGAAACCGCCTTGACTCATAACTTTTCCATCATACAAAATCACATATCCGATGGAAGAGCGCAAATTTCCTGTAATGTCATTGTATCTGCCGCTATCTCTTGCGGTCTTCACGGCTTCCTCACCAATTTGCCCGAAACGGAAAATGATGAAGTCTGATATTTTGGTCATTGTTACTTTCAAATCCTTTCTGAGATTTCTCATATTGGTTTTGCTGACAATGATACCTTTATATTTGCCGTGATACTCTGTAACGGTTTTTCCCATAACTATACAAGTATTTGCGTTCTGTTTTGGCTTTCGAGATTTTCAGCGTTCATCACTCCATACTCTCCAAGGTCTTCACCCTGCCTTTCGAGTCTCACACGATTAAATGAGAGGTCATCCATTTGCTCCGTTAGAATGGTGAATGATGCTTGACGGAACTCGCCATCCTCATACTTTCCCTTTCTGTTGTCGCTATTGGTCTTGATATGGCATGGTATAGGGTCAGTCCACAATGATGAAGACTCAACCAACTCACCGAACTCGTTTTCAGTCGATGCGCCTTGTGTCATATATTGAAAATGTCCGTTATATCTCATACTTACCAAAGATTAGAGCCATCCTCAATTTCTCTCGAATACTCCGATAATTCCTCATCCGCATCGAGACCGTAATAACTACACCAATAGATGATACTATTCTTGATGGCATCCTCGCTCATTACGGATGTGGAGACACCATTCTCCGAGCGGCTACTTTCCACATATCCCATAACGAGACGGATTGCAGCCCGAAAGATTTGAGGGTCTTTCGGGGTTGCTTCCGCTTTTGAGTCAATGCCATCATTGAATAGCGAAAACTCTATTGTCGAATTATCGGGAAAGAATGTGCTGCACATGGCATTGCACAAACTTCTCGTTGCGTTCAAGTTATCCACGGCTTACTGCTGAGTTTTGAGGGTGTAGATACCATTCATCTCAGTAATAACAGGGAGAGAGAGACTTTCAGCCTTGGTGAACTCTACACCGTTGCTGCCTTGTGTCTCGCCAACACCCCACTGAGATACACGAATACGACCATAGTTAGAGTATGCGACTCCCTGCTCTGGTTTCAACTCGTTATTGCTCCAAGCATTCTTAACGAGTCCGAGTTTGCCATCTGGTATAAATACCATGTTCTTCTCGTTCCAAGGAGTATAAGGAATACGCTGTTTACCCTTTTGGATGCGAACCTGTCTGCGGATAGGCTCAAAGATAGGGTAACTATTCTCTTCCATGTATGCGTTGATGTCCTTTAGCTGAACCATCTTAGATGATTTGTCTGTACCCCAAATCATCTGCTTCATCTTCTTGGAACGGCACATATAGGAGATACGAGATGGGGCGCAAAGAACCTTGGAGAACGTAACCTTGTCCTGTGCTGCATCAATGATTGCTTGGATGTCCTCAAAGCAATCCACGGTCTCGATATTGCCATCATTCCATTCCGTTTTGGATGATGCGATGTTCTCTGCTGGCTGGTTGAAGTCGATAGTACCACGTACACCGCCCTCGGGGTTGATGTTGTCATCAATCTCCACCTTACCCTCATTGGAGAGAGGGCGCAAGAAGAGAATATCAAGTTTTGCGAGAACCGCATTAACCACCGTTGTAACATCACCCCACATGAGTTTGATGAGCTGCTCATTCTTTGCGCTATCTGGCAATGATTTTGAGTCTAAAATCTGCAAAATCTTACGATAGTTCTGAATGGTCATAGGAAGAGTGAGAGCGTGGTTAAGGATATGCTCCTTGACGGTCTCAAATCCCTCATTACCGAGGATGGCTTCCTTGGACTCTTCTCCTATGGTAGGTGCTGCCACCGTGATATTGTATTTACCGATAAGTTCCTCAAAGTCGAGACCGATGGTAGGTACATCCCAATCGAGATACTTCTCAAAGATGACGTTATCAAACAATCTCTTGTGAAGTTCGGAAGCCTTATCGAAGCGAATTTGCACGTTTCGTGTCAACTCGCCAAAAAGTGAACTGAATAAAAATTGTGGCATTGTCTTTACTGCTTAATGAATATGATATTCGGGTTAGACTTCAAGCTACCGCAACCACCGCCCCAATCATTGAGCCATTCGGTAGGAATTGGATTGCTTGTGTTTTCAGATAGTACCACGCAATCGTAAGCCACATCGAGGGTAGGGAGACCCTTGCCATCGAACTTCTTGACTGCACCGAGAACCATGTTAGGCACATAGAGAGGTGAAGCATCACCGCTTTCTACCGTCTTTGACTCAACGATAATATCGCCCTCTGTAAGTCCTGTATAGGCTTTGTCGAGAGTTACCTCATCATACTCAGTGTTTGATGTGTCGATACTCTTGATGGATGGAGTTGCCTTTCCATCTCCAAACTTGGTGATAACATCACCGACAACGAAATAATGCCCCTTGTTGATGCGTGGTTTCGTTGTTGTACCTCCCTTGATTACGGTTGCGGTCTTGACTACTGCTGCGGTCAAACCATCCTTGTAATCCACATGGATGAGGGTTGCACGTTGCAGAACCGTACCGATTGGGAAAGTCTGCAATGGTTTGAAACCGCCTGGCAGTATCTTCGCCTCGCCTCTCCAAATTTCGGGAGAATGACCGTCTATAACGGTCTTTTTGAAATCAATAGCCATGTCGATTTAATTAAATGAGTGAATAATGATGGAGCAATTAAGCATCTGGCAAAGTCTTAGCCCAAGCGTCAGCCGCCGCTTTCATGGCTTCTTCCTTTGTTCCTTTCTCGTTTGCCTGCTCCTTTGGCACGAGATTGTTTGAGACCAATTCCTGCTTGTATTCCTCTAACTCTTTATCAATGTCAGCATCATCCGCAAATGAAACCCTCTTAATCAAATAGTCTGGAATACCGAGTTTCTTAGCCTTTTCAGAGATAAGGGATGCTCGCTCAGTTGCTTTCTCCTTTGCTTTGAGGGCAGCGTTCTCAGTTTCGAGTGCTTCCATCTTTTCCTTGAAAGGAGCGAACCACTTAGGAGTTTTTTCATCACCATCACCCTCACCATTGCCCTCATCATCGGATTGCTTGGTTGATTGTGGTTTCTTCGATGTCTTTCTTGTGATTTCCCCCTGCATAGCCTTTGCATAAGGTACAAGCAAATCCACCGCCTTATTGATGTCCTCATCGGTTGCATCGTCTTTGAGACCCTTAGAGCCGAGTTCTGCCAACTCATCAAGAGCCTTTTCTGTAAGTCCGAAATCCTTGCATTTCAAAGATAATGCGGTCAAAATTTTCTTTTTCATATTGTGTAATATTTAATGTAAATCTAATTCATCGGCTACAAAGATAGCGTAAAATTTCTAAAAACGTGCGCAATAGGCACGTTTTTAGCAAAAATAAACATATCTGATTATTAGGGCTTTACAAATATCGCAAGCATTTTTGGCTTTAAATTAACGCTTTTTAAGTAATAAAATGTTGATTATATTAAATATATTCCATATCTTTGCAGCATGAAAAGATGCCTAACAAGCACTTAAAGAAAATATTAACAATTAAAACATATATCGCCATGTTACAAAAAGAGTTTGAAGAAAGAGTCGGTTTCAAGGTTTCTGCATCTGAGTACGGAACAATCGAAACATTGTATAATGAGAGCGACCTCGATAAGGACGTTTTCTGCGCAAAGTGGAAGAAGAACGACCGCATGGAGATGGCAGAACTTAACGCAAATACCATCACCACCCTCAACAAACGTATATTCTCAAAGGATGCCAAGATTAAGGTACAGGATGAGACCATCAAGCAAACCGCATACTTCCTTATCGACAAATCGGATGAAACGGATGATGTCGAACTCTACAAGAGAGCAGTAGAGCTTATCGGAAGAGGTGAAGCCGTCATCTACAAGTTGAAGAATGACTATAAGATGACCGATGCCGATAAAGATTTCATCGTTTCAGAAGTCCAAAAGTAAAAAGGTAATGGGTGGACTAACCACCGCCCACAATTCAACGCAATTATGAAAACATATTCAGTTAGTTTCTCTGAGCCTGTTGCAGTAACATATAATGGTATGCACTTCGATACAGACAAAAGAAAATGGGTCGATGGTGAATATACCGAAATGGAGCAACACGTAACACTTCACTCTCTTGCATCCGCAAAGAGACTCATCAAGCAAAACCGTGATAAGTACGTTTCATCCTGCATCACTCAGACATGGAGCAATGGGGAATGGGAGAACTTGGGAGAAATCAAACTCAAAGGCTCAAACAAAACCTTTGTAGCCAACACAAAACAGAAAATCGCAAATTATTGATGATATGAAGTATCAAATCGAGTTTAGATATTTTGACAACGACACGAAGAAATATGTCGTGATAGATAGAAGTACACCACATTCTCATAAGTGGTGTACTGATTTCCTCAAAAGGTCTGGATATAAACTCAAAGGGCAATGCGCAACAAGTCATTGGGTCGGTGTCTGGTCAACAACAGAGGGAACAACCGCATACGTAATCAAGACAAACAACAAATAAATTTCAACGTAATGGAAACAACAGAGACAATTCAGAAAGTAAACGAACTTGTATCAGTTCTTACTGATGACCAAAAGCAACTTCTCAAAGATACCATCAATATGGGCTTTTGGGGAGATACGGATATGGAGTTCCGTAAGGAGAATGATGAGGTAGAGACGGTATCGGCTTATGGATATTGCACGAATGATGCAAAGAAAGCTGGAAACTTCAAAGGTCGCAAGATTTCAGCGAATTTCCGTGCCATCTATAAGAAACTTTGCCCAAATGAGGGTACAGGTCGCTTTCTCACTCAAATATCGGATTGGTGGGGTGATGGTTCGGGCGATATGCTATTCATCCGCAAGGAGTATGCCCAAATGTTTGAGGAATGGGCAAAACAGAAGTAACAATCATCGGTCTCTCATCTTTTATGGTGGGAGACCATAATCCACAAATACAATATGAAAGCATTTGATATGCTAAAAGCCTTGCATAGTATCGACATTCGCAAGGGAGAGGATTATATCAGAACCGCAAAGGAAAATGGGTATTGTCTGGATATTCTGCAAGGCAAATTAAAACCTAAACATTGGTATTTCGTGGATTTCCATGAAAAATCAATACTTGGGCATCCCGATGTTATACTTACAATGGGTAGTAACGAGAAACAATATTTTTATGAACTTGAAAAGTAACTATTATGGAAAAGAACAAGAAATCAAGAAGAGACCAACTTATCGAAGCGTACAAACTGACAAAAGAGGAAATCGCATACCTTGACCTCTGCCACACTGATACATGGTTCACTCACAAAGAACCTCAGATGTATATTATGACCGCACGAAGAGCCTTGACTAAATACCATTGCTCAGAATGTGGTTGCGAGATTTCAGAGAATGAGCAAGAGGATTACGGTATGTGCAGCCGATGCCGTGAGTCCTTTGGCGATTAAAGTTGTCAATATAGGCAATATTGGGCGATTTCCTACGTTATTATTATAGTGGATGATAATTTGTATCTCCACCTTATTTTTAACGCAGGAAAAGCCTTTATAAGTATATACAGATGGAAACGAAAGTAATTCATTTGCATTTCAAGGACGATGGGGCGAGTATCATACATGATTGGTATTTTGGTTCACTCAAAGCCATATACGACTCCCGAACCGTGGAAGAGATAGGAATATCATACAAATCTCTCACGAATGCCCTACGTGGCAAGGAAGTGTATGAGAACAAGAAAGTAATCATCCGCATCGGGAAACTTGAAAGAAAACCGAAACAAAACAATTAAATGAGCAATCGTTATGGAATTATACACAGAACAAACCGTATATAATGAGTTTCGACATACATATAATTTCAATGGGAACAATCAAGAGTTTGTTTTGTTCTTGAATACTTACTATGATAAGGTTAAGAATACTCCTATTGAAACGATAAAGAAACTTTTGCCAATTAGTCATCATGGATATAGTGGTACATATCTTGAACAATGGATGATTAAAGAAACCCTACCAACAAAAAACTATCCATTTACAATGGTAGATAAAATATTTAGCTGGTATGGAGACCGTACTACATCGGACATACTTACGTCAGTAGCCAATGCAATAGAAGAATTGTACTATCGCATGATGGTTCAATACTTGTATTATCTATATTCGTATAAGGAATATGATGAAGCAAATAAGGAGTTTAATTATATAATCAATAATCTTGAAACAATGTAATTATGAATGAACAAGATTTATTAAAGTATTGTTTTTTCTACAAAGGAGAGGCGATAATCCCTCCAACTTTCGATAAAAAGAATGAGGGTAAGTTATGGGTTGCGGAAAAATACGTTTGCGAGGAAATCCCTAATCTTATAGATAAGGAAAATCCACGCAAAAGTATTGCATCTTTTGTTTTTGCCTATGTAAGCAAGTGGTCTCCTTACAATTTTTTAGAAGTAATGGGAACTTACCTACAGAAAGCCCCCGATTTGAAAGATTATATCAATGATATTTATAACTGATATAATGTACCACTTACTATATAGTATATTTTAGCACCTGCCGCTTTCCATTTCTCTGCAACTTTGAGGAATTTAGAGCGGCTTGGTTCTTTAAGGTCATAAGGGAACGTTAAAGACTCCACGCAATCAACTGTCAAATCTCCATGATATTGCAATTCGAGATAACTACTTATATGGTCTCTCTTGAATTTTGCCAAGTCATGCGTTTGTATAGCATCATTGTCTGGTGTATTATACAAATTGTCGAAAGAGCATGATTTCGGGTCACTAACAAGAGATGGTTGAAATCTCTCGCCTAAAGAGTCTCCTGCCGTCCATGTGGCAATAACCTTGTCTTTCTTAAATCGTATCTCAACATTGCCGTATTGTCTTGCGGTGTTATGACTCATAGATGATACAATGTCATGGTCAAGCAAATTACCATATTTCTCATACTCATGGCGTGATAATTGGTCAGTCGCAAGGTCTTTCCCTAATCCGAACAATCTATGAGCAGCCCCCAATCGTGCATGACCTGTTTCAATCTTGCCCGATGTTTTACTACTACCCTTATAACCGCCAGAAGAACCTGTTTCAAATGTATTCTTAAACCACGAATTTAGTACAGGTTCAAGCGTTGTGTCATCAATATTCATACCGAGGTCATGCTCATCAAAGAGTTTTCTCATCAGTCTCTCAATCTCATCCTTATGGTTCTTTGCGGTATCTCCATATTTGGAAGTTCTCTGATATTTTGCAATAGCATCTTTTAGATGGTCAAGAGTTCTTGGCATAGAAGAACCGAGTCGCTTCTTCAAGTCATCCACGGTTTCACTCTTGATAGATGTTGATGATGTTGTCTTTGCTTTCTTAACTCCCTTTGATTTGAGTTGCTGATATTTGTCATTCAGTTCTTGGGCTTTCTTTTTAGCGAGAACCAAATCAACATCAGAAACAGATAGCAACTTCCTCATATCGTCTGCCAAAGTCTTGATAATCTTACTACGAGATGTAGAAGCAAATGCAAGCGCATCGTCAACACTATCAACAACCGCCTTAATGTCTATCTTTCTTTGAACGATGGCAAGTTCTTTCTTATACGCATTTTGCGCAACTTTCCATGTGGCATACTTCTTATGAGCTTCAACCCATCTAATTTCACTTTCGAGGAAACTCTTTCGTGCAAATAACTCAGTACTCTCTCTTGCAAGTCGAGACTCCACGGCTTTATTAACAGATATAGCATCAGCCATAGAGTAATCTTTTGCAACCTGCATAGGGTCATCAAGACGTTTGAGAGAAAGAATTTGTTTGCCCAAACTCTTTAACTTATCAGCCTCTAATTTGATGAGGGCAAAGTCTCTCTGCTGGATAGCCTTAGATAATGATGATGTATCAACATCTGAAATGCCATCCATATAACGCAAAATTCTATCTCCATAGTGAGAATAAGCCTTTTCTTTAGAGATACGTTTTTGTCTCTCTGCCGCTCTCTGTTGGATTTCCGCAATCTGTTCGGGTGTTCGGGCTGCATGACGTTCCGCTGCCTTATCCAATATTGATTGCTTCTTCCTGCGTTCCTCACCCTCTGCCACTTTCTTACTCCAATACTCACGAAGTTCTTGCTCCTTTTCGGGTGTACGTTCCTCATGTCTCTTGGTTGCAATCTCTTCGATGGATGGTGTTTGCTCTGGATTGAGTATCTTATCAATCGCCTTGGCATTGTTCTTGATGAAGTACGGTTCTGTTCCTCTCGCCTTGGATGCCGCAATCTTATCGGCATTGTCATTCACCCATTCCTTGAAATTGTCGGGATAGGACTTGATTTCTCGCCCTCTGACAAGTCTTTTGAGTTCCTTTCGCCAATCCTCACCATTGAGCATCATCTTTGTTAGATGGGCGGTTTCCTCTGGTGGAAGAGTGATAGGGGTAACATAACAGAAACATTGAGGATGCCATCCATCGAATACAAAATCCTTTGGATAATCCCCTGCCAACTTATCACAAATATCTTTCTTTGGATGACTACGAGACAAATTCACTCTCTGACCGAGAACAAAGTCCATTTGAGACCATCTTTCATGGTCTGCCCTACGATAGGCTATATTGGTCTCTGTTCGGGTTACACGCATGGCATTCTTGGCAGAAGACTTATATACTCCTGCACCTACCTTGTAACTATCCTTATCGTAGTCTATCCATTTATATTTACCTGTTGCTTCATCCTTGACTCGTTTCTTCCATTTCCTTTGCCATTCCCCATTTTCATCTTTGTAACGAAAACGTCTGAACATCAAATCGGGGTCATTCAGATATTGGCGAACCTTACGAGACATGGAAGCGGCTGAATTACCCTCACCAATGGCAACGGTCATAGCCACCTCCATCTCATCTCGAAGTTGCTGAACGTTCTGCCATATCCTTTGTGAGAGGTTCAATCCCTTTTCTGCACGATTGATAAAGGATTGTTGGGCGGTCTCGTTCCTGTTAGTCCATGCCGTGAAAGTCGATGATGAAAGTACATCCTTGCCAAAACATGATTGTACCAACTTATCGCATTCATCGTTTGCCTTATCCCATTCAAGCACAATCCCCCTCTTAATGGCAGTCGTTACGACTGAGTGAAGTTGTCTGAGCAGGGCTTCAACTTTTTTCTGCATACTCTCTTTTTGTGCATCGAAAGAATACATCTCCCCCTCATCAAGTTTAGGCATGGTTTTATTGAGTGCAAGAATGGCATTTACCGTTTTGGCAAATGCTCTTCTCACACCCTCTGCATAGACCTCAGTACGTTGTATTCGTGCGAGGGTAGCCGCCTTTGAGTCATTCTTGTTTGATGAAGCCATAGGCTATTATGCTGATTTCTTTTGTTTCTTATCGTCTTTTTTCTTTGGGTCTTTGTTCTTGTCTGGGTCATCGCCCTCATCGTCATCATCATCCCCATCTCCGAATGACTGCGCACCCATACCATCAAGACCTCCAAATATATCTTGTTGCTGTTTGAGCTTGTCTTCTTTCTCCTTGTCAAGTCTCTCGTTCTCTCTGTGTGAGTCCTTGATGAGGGGATTGAGTTCAACTCCTGTTTCTGTTGACAGGATGCCAGCATCAATCGCCTTTGTGATATTGTCGAGGTCATCGGCTACATCATCCCCAAATGGTTCTTGAAATTCGTGACCTACTTTCAACTCTTCGCATTGTGAGTGCAATTTCACTTCGAGAACGTTTCCGATGATGGCAGTAATAAGGGATGCCGTGCGGTCGAGTAGTTCCTCATGGCTTTCCTTGTGCTTGGATGCCTTGATGTCTGCCAAGAGCATAACGGTACGCAAAGCCTTTGCCGATAGGTTGGATAATGATTTCAGCGTATCGAGAGAAATCTTTGGTGTAAATGTCATGGATAGGATTTTATCCTGCAACCATTCCACCTCATCCTTTTTTGATTGTGGTGCATTATCCCATGTGAGGTACTTAGCCGCCTTATCCACTCCGTCCTTGTCGTTTGTGATAAGGAGTTTTGCCGCCTCTTTCTTTTCGGGCATATTCTTGATGATGTCTGCCGACATAAGGGCGATAGGGTCTGCAAAGTAATCGTTGGTGTCTGCCGTCTTGGATGCGATGTATTCCTCACGATGGATGAGGTGTTCCGCTCCGTGCCATTCCTTTTCTTGTAGGAATAGGATGATAGGGATTTTACCAATAAAGTTAGTCTCTTCCACTACCTCCCATCCGATACTCTGTTTTGTGCATCGGTAGATTACATCCTTGGTATATACATCGAAATGATACGTCAACTTATCATCAATATCCTTGGTATAGTAGCCCCATGCCACGGATATGAGGTTTTCGTATTGGTCGAAACGAGTATATATCTCATCTCCCTTACTCTTGGCAAGTACCTTGATTTGCACATCGGGTCTTCCGTCATCATCTTTGAATACACGGAATAACATTGCGCTTTCGGTCTCTGACCCTGCAATGCGTTTGCATTGTCTGATTTTGGAGTTGAAACGAGTACGCTTTATCACATCTTGGAACTTTTCAAAGGCTTCATCCGTCCCCTCTGATAACTGAGTCCATTTTACAGGTCTTCCATAAAGGAAAACGAGTGCAATCTCATTGATGTAGATAGGGTATGGAATAGGTAATTTCCAAACCTCTTCTTTTCTTACGAAATTGCCTTTTTTATCTGTGATAATCTTAGGCTCTCGCTTCATAATCTCGTGCGAGAAAGTATCATACTCCTTGATGGCTGCAATGGCTCTTTCTTGGTTGTTGGTCATTTTCTCCTTGACCCTTGAAATGTCCTTTGCTGCCAGTAGTTGCTCAAACTCTTGGTTAGTTCCTGTGAGCTGATTGATGTAATTTCTGAATAAATCGAATAATACCATACTATTGCATTTTTAATTGTTACAAACCAAATGAAGCCTTGTTCAAGCTATCATAATCAATATCATCGTCATCTTCATAGAGGTCGTTAATGGCATATCCGAGAATATCCACGAACTCATCATGCGGTTGTGTAGGGAAACCGCACACCTCATCCAAAAAATCCTCATTCCAAGACCCCTCAACGAGAAAGACCCTACCGCACTCAATACGAGGGGAAACCGCCCTCAATCGTACTTCCTTATCATCGGTTGGTGTTGGTGTCTCCTTGACATTGAGGGTAGTGATTGCTCTCAACATCTGGACTACACTTATACCATTCGCCTTAGGCTCGATATTGAGTTTACTTTCCGGATTGCCCTCATGTGCATCCATGTAGTTAGGCAAGAAGCGCAGAAGTTCGGGCATCTCCTTATACATCTGTTGGGCATCATACAGATAGATGTAGTTCCTTATCCTGCAAGCCGCCAAAATGCCGCTTGGGTCGTTGTCTTGTCCCTTTTTCTTCTTGTTGTATGCCGTATCGAGGTAGAAGTGCATCGGCTCGTTATATCGCAAGGCTGTAAACTCTGCCATTGATATTCTTCTGAACCAATCTCGCTTAACGATATTACCTCCCTCAACGGTAGGATGCTGCTGATAGAGGGCATTAAATTCCCTTGGGGCTCTCGCTTTCTGTTTCAAGAGTTTTTCGATGGAGTGGTGGGAAGACCATAGGGCATCGCCTACGTGTCTCTTACTCAGTCCACCATCATGCTCTATCTCGCAAATGGCTGGAATTGCAAGCACCGTCCATTCATCGGGTTCAGCTTTCAGAATACGCCCTGCCAAGTCATCCTCATGCCATCGGGTCATAATGAATAACTGCCGAGAATGGTTATGAAGTCGAGTTGTGAGAACGGTATTATACCAATCCCACACCTTTTGGCGGTACGTTACAGAGTTGGCTTCATTCGCATCCTTTACAGGGTCATCTATGATTGCAATGTCAACAGGAGTACCCGTAAGAGAACCGCCCACACCTACCGCCTTGTAAAAGCCACGGTGTCCCACGGTCTCAAACATATCCACGTTACGCAACACTCCCTTAACGCTATCCCTCTGACTTGTGCCATTGAGGTAAGTTTCGGGGAATATGGCTTGATATTCCTTGCTATCAATAGTCCTTTGTATGGAGCGAGAGAATTGTTCCGCAAGGTCTGACGAATAGGAACTACCCACGATTTTCATATCAGGGTTCTTGCCCAATACCCACGCAGGAAAGTTTCGAGAGATGATTTCCGACTTACCATGCTGAGGTGGCATGAATACCATCAAGTTCTTAATCTTACCCTCATATAGCATTTGGCAATGGTCAGCAACCAACTTATGAAACCACTCCAATTCATACTTCGGGTTTGAGTAACCGAGAAAATGCGAAAAAGAGATTGGAGCTTCAAGCCTTAGCTTTTCCTGCCTCAATCTCATCAATTTCATTCTATTCTCGATTACTGATGATTTCATGTCTCTTCTTGTTTATCCAACTTTTCAAGACGCTCGATTTCTGCATTGATTTCATCGAGTGTCATATCCTTATCGTCTTTCTTTAGAACGTTATCTATGCGTTGTCTTTGCTGATAATGCTCTGGGTCGAGGTTTGTGAGTAGGAAAATGGCTGCACCGACATTGGGCTGAAAATAGACCTTTTTCTTCTTCATCTTGGTAATGTGCGGCAAATTGGGATTTGTTGCGTTCGGTTTGTATTCCGTTTCGGTTTCCTCTCGCTCATATCCCTTAGCCACCATTGCAAGTGAAGCGGCGAGGTCGTGGGTTAGATTGGTCTTGAAGACTTCTCGCCCACGTTTGATAGTTTCCTTGAAATCGTCCTTTTTAAGCCAATTTCGATAGGTCTTATCGTTGATGCCCATTTCCTTGCAAAAGTCTTTCAACTTCGCACCTCCATACTCAATTAGACCATGCTCTGAAATCCATTCCTCAATCTCAGCCAATTTCGATGTACTATACTTACTCATTCTGTAAATCTATTAGTTTATAGAACTCATTACGCTTATCGGGGTCATCCTTGAAAACTCCTGTGAAGTGGGAAACGGTCATCTTTCCTTTGTTTCTCACACCTCTCATAGACTTGCAAAGATGCTGACCTCTCATAACGATGGCAAATCCGAGAGCCTTGCCGTTTAAGGCTGCATCCAACATCTTGATGATGTCGGTAGCAAGTCTTTCCTGCAACTGCAATCGGGCTGCACAATAACCGATGACCCTTGCAACCTTGGAGATGCCAAGTATGCGACCATCGGGAGATGGAATGTAGGCAAAGTAATACTTTCCAAAGAACGGCAATATATGATGCTCGCACATGGAATAGTAATCACCGCTATCAAATACGATGTCGGTTTCTTTTTCCTCATTCGGGAATGTCGTTATCCGTGGTATCTTGTCTTTATCATATCCACGGAATATCTCATCCCACATTCTGATGATGCGGTCTGGTGTTCCTTTCAGCCCCTCACGGTCAGGATTTTCCCCGATGTATGATAATAGGGTCTTGATGGCTTTTTCCGCTTCATCCCTTGAAATATCTCTTTTCATGTTATCTCACATTTAGTATTTTCTGAGTCTGCAATGAGAGATGCCATTTCGGATGAGATAGGATGTAATCAATACATTTCTTGACTATCTCCTTGTTCTTGCACTCATCGCCTGTATCACACGGTTGCAGACTATAATAATAGGCTTTGATGTCGAGATACTTGCTTACATCTATCTTTCCATCAAATACCACTTTCACCTCATCAATCTTCTCTTGCTTGATTACTGCGTTCTTGCAGTAATCGGTCTTTGGGCTGCACGTCACCCAATCCACCACGTTATGAGGTAGTTTCCTTGTTCCATTGGTCTCTACTTGGATGGTGTAACCGTGAACCTTGAAGTAATGGCATATCTCAGCGGTCAGTTGCAAAGACGGCTCTCCACCCGTAAAGACAATATGCTTTGCCGTGAAATCTGCGATTTGAGCCATTATTTCCTCTTTTGTGAGGTCTTTATAAGGCTCATGCTTGGTATCGCAAAACGGACACCTCAGATTGCACCCTGCCAAACGTATGAATATAGAGGGCGTTCCTGTATATGCGCCCTCACCTTGCAATGAGTAGAAAATTTCGTTTACTCTCATGGCTTACTCCTTATCCTTGACATATACGGCAACATTGCCCTCTGACTCCTGCACCTTTGCCTTGTAACACTCTGGGATTTGCTCAGTACACCACTTTGCAATATTCTCAGCGGTTGGATTAAATGGCAGCAACTCGTTAAAATTGCCGTGGTCGAGATAACCGTGTATCTTCTCCTTTGCGTGTTTGAAGTCGAAGACCATACCATCCTTATTGAGTTTCTTTGCCTTGCAATAGACCGTGATAATCCAATTATGACCGTGCAAGCTCTTACACTTACTATCATAGGAGAGTTCAAGTTTATGGCAACCTGCAACCTCCATCGTTTTTGCTACATAATACATACTATCTAAATTTATATAAGTGAATGAATAATATTATACCTCATATTCGGTAGGGTCTTCGATGCCTGCATCTCGTAAGGCTTCCTTTCTTTCTACACAAGTGCCACATTTGCCGCAATGTTTCTCACCGCCCTTATAGCAAGAGTATGTCTTGGAATAGTCGATGCCGAGAGACTTACCTATCTTTGCGATGTCTGTCTTTGTGATGGTGGTATATGGCGCATCAATGGTGATACCCTTGTATGTGCCATTCCTCATAGCCTCAGATATTGCATCAATGAAGCCCTTACGACAATCGGGATAGATGGCATGGTCTCCGAAATGATTTGCAATGAGTACCTTTTCGAGTTCACGGCTCTCAGCAAGACCACAGGCAACAGATAACATGATGCCGTTTCGGAATGGTACGACCGTTGATTTCATGGTCTCATCCTCATAGTGACCATCTGGGATAGCCGATGCGCCCTCCAACAATGAAGACTTGAAATAATCGTGAATGAATGTGAGGGGGATGATGATATGCTCGATACCAAGTTTCCCGCAATGGTACTTCGCAAACTCTTCCTCTCGCTTGTTATGATTGCTGCCATAGTCGAAAGTAACTGCCACGGCAATCTCATCCTTTTTGTCATAGAGTAGGGTAACACTATCCATGCCCCCACTCAGAATAATCAATGACTTTTTCATGTTTCTTGCTTTTATATGTGAAAATACGAATAATCCGACTTTTAGAGTTTCATGTCAGCGTACATACTGAATTTAACCCACTCATTGAAATTGTTTACCGTTCCCTCCCTTGGTTTGAGTCTGCATCCATCTTTCGTTATCTGTTCCATCTTTTCGGTCGATGGGTTGAACTTATAGAGATACCCCCCTCTATTACCACAAAGCCATGCGGTGCTATCCACAGAGTCGAAATGATACTTTTTCAAGTTGGCGATGTTTGTATATCCCAAACCATGAATTTTCGCCCCATGCTCATGTGCGGTATTGATGAACCAAGGGAAAGCCGACTCGTACTTCTTTCGTGGTATCTCCTTTGTCACTATGCCACCAAGAGCAACGTATGGATATTCCTCACACATCTTGATGAAATATTCCTTTCCTCTGTTCTTATGCCATACAGGAATAGGTTTCTTTCCAGTCATCATTTCAAGTTTCGCCCTCAGTATCTCCACCTCTTGAATACCTACGACACTATCAATATCGAGTTCAAAGAATAGTTTGATGTAGTACTTATTGATGAAGTTGGCGTAACTCTCAACATACTCATCCCAATCAATAGTACCTTTGTGAGACCCTGCCATGAATGTATATGCGCCACTATCCAAGAGGAACGAGCCGAAATGACCGACCAAATCCATGAATTTCTCATGTTTCCTCAGATAATAGAAACTTTCGAGGATATTGAGATTACGCATATCACCATCGAAGAAATTTCTCGAAGTTTCCTCTCCATCAATGAATGACCTCATTACTTCCACTACCTCACCCCTTGACTTTGGGGATGCTTCATATACTTTCATAAGGCTACGGTGTTATTTGATGGTGATACCCGAATAATCAGAGAGTGCCGACTCAATGATGTGTTTAATCTCTTCCTTGTCGTTTTCGAGGTCTGATGGGAGCTTGACGATAATTTTTGCCTTGTTGTCCTTGGTTTCGTCATCATCGAGGTTATCAAAGAACTCATCCACGTTAATCTGACTCTCCATAATCGGTAGGTCAGTACCCCATGATGTGAGTTGTGCCTCATCCCATTCATTTGCGAGTGCCGCCCATTCGTAACGACCGAATGAGTTATTATCGAGGATTGTGTATGCCTTTAGTTCTTCGATTGTAGTGTCTGGTGATATGATTGCGCAAGGAGCGGACTTGAAGCCAAGTGACTTCATAGCCCTAAAACGCATATTTCCCCCAATTATAATATACTTATCGGTATTTTCTATATTATTATAATATTTATATACTTTAAGCATATTATATTGGAGGAACTGAGGATATTTCTTGATATTCTCTTTGAGTAGGTCGAATTTCTTATCCTCAATCTCACGAGGATTTGACGGCAACCCCTCTAACTGACCCTCATTGAGTTCCAGCATATCAAGTGGCAATACCGTAAAATTTACGATATTTGGTTCTATTTGCGCAAGTTCTTTTTTCATCCTAATACGTACTAAAATTATAATTTCAGTCGCAAAGATAATAAAAGAAGTGCGTAATAAGCACTATTTTAATGATAATTAGCCTTTTTCGTGCAAATATTGCTCGATTTCTGTCTTAAAATCATCAAAACTACGACAAATCACGTATTTATATCCTGCCCATTCGGCTTTACGCTGCCATATCTCTTGTGATGGTTGCTGTCTGCCTGTTGGTGTCTTCATTTCGATACAAAGACCGTGATAAGATTTCGATGGGAATAGGAGTAACAAATCCGCCACTCCCTTTTGTGTTCCCTCTGCTTTCATAATTGCTCCCTCAACTCGTTTTCTCGCTCCACCGTTGGGAACGGCAAAAAGCAATATCGCAAGTTGGGGATAGGCGAGACGAAACCACTGAACACACCCGATTTGTATCTGACTTTCAAGATGTCTCATAGTCTTACTTTCTTTGTGTTAGAATGGCAAATCATCATCATTCTTTGGTTGTGGTGATGGTTGTTGCGGTTGTGGTGGGAATGGTGCATTATTGTTGTAGTTCTGGGATTGATGTTGCTCATTTGGCTTTCGGTCGAGCATCTGCAACGTGTCCGCATCTATCTCCGTTATGTATTTCTTGACTCCGTTTCTGTCATCGTAGGCTCTTGTCCTTATCTTTCCTTGCACAAAGACCGAACTACCACGATGGAGATACTTCTCCGCTATCTCAGCGAGACTGCCCCAAATGACCACGTTATGCCATTCTGTTTTGTCTTGTATGACCGTGCCATCTCGTTTTTGATACCCCTTTTCGGTCGTGGCTACTGAAAAGCTCGCCATCTTCCTGCCGTTCTGAGTCGTGTTTATCTTGGGATTGTCACCAAGAAAACCGATGATTGTCGCTTGATTTAATGATGCCATATTGCGTACTACGTATTTTGTTATTATTACGTCTATATAATATATATACTATATCATTATATCGTTGAATATATTGATAGCATTAGGAGAGATGGCAGATTTCGCACAGAAACCGCCATCTCTCGCATTTTCAGCCGTTGGGCTTATAGTTTATCGTTCCATCTCATTTCGGTGCGTTGTCGAAGAGATTTCCCTGTATCGGTTCACTCTTGGATGGATTAATGCCAATGATTTTGTTCACCCTCTCAATCTCATTGTCTATCTCCCTTTCGAGAGCCTTACTTGCTTCGAGTGCCGCCTTGCTTCTGGTCTTGAAATACTCCTTTTGCTTCATACGCATCAAAGAGACCTTATCGAAGAAAACTCTATGCTCCATGTCCTTGCATATCTTGTTTGTCATTTTCCTCAATACGCTTGATACTCTCTGCAAGAACCTTTCTGAGGTCTTCTTTCTCTTCATCGGTCATACCTCTTCTTGCAAAGGCAATTCCCGACAAAAAGGCATTTGACACTGCCATCTTTATTGTAATCGGCTCATTTGGATTGATTACAGGCTCAAAGGACTTTGCGATTTCAAGAGATACCGCTCTTTCAAGTATGTTAGGCTGGAACTTGGATAAATCGACCGTGATATTCTTAGGCTTCTTTGTTTCCATCTTTCTTTTCCTCCTCTGTCTTTGGTTCGTACTTGAAAACATCCATTATCTTTGTCTCGTTAAGTCCTACGATGTCATAGTCTATCATGGTCTTTCCCATAAACTCATCGACATAACGCAAGGCTCTTGCAAGTGATTTCGCTTGTACGAGATAAGTAGTGTTTGAACGTTTCTCCTTTTCGGTCTTCTCATCAATGGTGATGAATTGGAGTTTTGCCTTATACCACTTGTCATCATCATCCACATCGCTAAACAGAACCTCAGAAGCGTTGCACTTCTTGACGGCATCCACTCTGAACTCTCCCGAAATGTAAACAGACATTTCATCCGTTATGCGGCTCTCTGCTTCTGTGAAGCTGAGGGCATCCACCAAGTATGGCTCATTCACCATCTTCTCAGTTCCATCCTCCATCGTCTTCTGATAGCGGACTTTGCACTCAATGTAATGTTGCATAATAATTAATACTTAATCGTTTGTAATATTAAACTCTATCTCATTTACTCTACGTAATATGATATTCTTAGCGAGTTCTACGTTTTCATTCTTATAGTCGAATTGTCCGACCTCTCCTGCATAGGCATCGAGGATGGAACGCAAGGCATCAATCTTAGGGTCATGGATGCTTTGTCTCTTCTCTCCAAGTCTTTCTGCGATGACCTCATCCATGTGGGTGTTGTTTTGGTACAACAAATCCACCATCAACATTCCACAGATGGCATCCGTGCGCATATCGGAATATGGGTAATCGGGCATCTTCTTCTTGAACTCAGCGTTTACAGAGAACCATAGGATAGTGAAGTCCTTTTTATACTCTTCCATGAAACGAGCCATCTCTTGCTCCACGTTCCTCTGGTGCTTTCGGTCGAGGTCTTTGCTTACCGACTCGAAATAGTTGCGTTTCACCTCATCATAGGCTCTGCCGAGTTTTTTGAGGATTTCGATGCGTTGGTCTGCCGCATATCTCCTGCACTTGTCGGCATAATTAAATGCGAGGTCAGCAAAGATGAGGGGGATGAAAGCCATCTGAATATGCTCCCTCTGGGTAAACGAGTTCATCATCTTCTCTGTGTCTTTCCTCACACCCTCACGAAACTCTCTCTCAAACTTCATCTCATCGGTCAATATCTGCCAATCGAAGCGAAGAGCATTCACTCTGAGAGTTTGTTTCTTCTTGGTAGGATGGACTACCTCTATAACGGTAGTACCATCCTTTAGACTTGACACACCCTTGCAAATGTAAGACTTTCCGACCTCAATCAATGGGGATTGCTTCTCGCTACATTTGCGAGCCGTTATCTCTATCACTTCCCCCTGCTTGGGTATCGGGTGATTTCTTTTCTTCCTGCTGCTCATTGTTCGTTGCGTTGATGTATGTGTTCTTGATTGTTATCTTATGGTCTTGCAAGAAATCTATCATTTCTCGCAAATCCTTATTCTTGATGTCTGCCTTATAAAGCAAATACCACAAAAGAGAGAATATCGCATAATGGAATATCTCTCGCTCCTCATGCTGCCATACCGATGTGATGGATGCAAACAGATTGTAACTAATGAGGACTATAAACCAATTTATCTTTTTCATTTGCCGTTAATCTTGTTAATCAAACTCATTATATCAGAGTCAAACTTTTGTTTGTCAAAGTCTTCACTCTTGGATTTGTCCGTTACTTCCTGCAAGGCAAGAAGCCCCATGATAAATAAACTCTTCTCTGTTGAACTCCATATCACTTGAATTTTATGATGAAATAATCCTTATCGAGAAAATCATCTGGGCAAAGCCCTTTCTTAGGTTTCCCGATGGTGATACTCTCGATTTCTCGCTCAATATGAGGGTCATTGTTCTTTGGATAACCCTTTACAATGATGGCATGAGTGAATGACTTTACATCAAGTTCTTTGCCCATTGCTCTTTTTAGATAGAAAGCGGATGGATTGTCTATTAGTCTTGCTATCCAATGTGGCTTTATCTCCCGATACTCTTCATCTTTCGTGCCGTTGGCTATCATTGAATACCAAGGCTCAGCAAGATGTAGGGTCAATGTTTTCTTTTCCATATTGCTCAAATATTACGTAACTTTACCGCCTTTTCTTTACAATACACAAAGTTTCTCGTTGCGAAAGATAGCCATTTGCGAGGTGACTGCACAAGTATCTTCTTGTCAATAACCTTTTGATAACACAAATCGACCGCCTCCATCAAGTAATCTTTTGCCAAAGATGGCATACACTTCGACTTTGTTACCCTTAGGATGTATGGTTCAATCTCGTTTGCAATGTCTGTTAGATAAACAAGTATCTCAGATTTCACATCCTCACCTTGCAGATGTTTCTTTTGAAGTTGTAACCATTCGATTTCTTTTTCAATTTTCTCAATGGATGATTTCTTGAACTTGGCGAGAGTCTTAGAACGTTTCTCGTTTCTTTCCGTTGGACTTCCCAATCTTATACTACCATCATCCTTGATGATAAACTGAATACCCCTTGGCACGGCTTCAAATGGTATGTGATGTATGGCACAAAATGCAATCTTAGGAACTGGGTACATCTTTGTTTTCCCATTGTTTCGCAAGTTCACATATTCAACGCTATAATGCACATACCCTTTCAGTGGTTTGTTTGTCTTGGTGTTCCAAACCTTACCATCCTCATAGCCATAGTTAGGGTAGCCGACTATCTCTTTCATATCCTTACTATTTTAGATAGCCCCAACATCCCATAATGATGGGGCTATAATATTTACTATATAATAATCTTATGCTCATCGGTTAGGGTCTATTACGATATTGTACTTTTCGAGGAATGGGATTAAACCTCTCAGCATCTTATCACCCACAAGAGGAAGTTGGCGCAAACCTGACTCTGGCACAACTTTCTTGATAGGAGTCTTTGCAGCCTCCAACAATTCAGATAGTTGTTTTTCAACTTCATCGTTTCTCTCCATCTGGGCGTAGAGGTCTTGGTTTAGTTTCTCGTTATTCTCTTTCAACTCTGAAACCTCATCATTTCGTGATGCAACCAAATCCTGCAACCCTTTGATTTCGTTATCTTTGTCTTCGAGAGTCTTCTGCAATGCTTTAAGTTCATTCTCTACTTTGGTAGTATTGCATCGCATAACGATAAACTCATTGATAATGTCGAAGTTCCCGATGGCATCCGTCAACAACTTTTTGATGGTCTCTGATGCTTCAAATGCTTTCTCTGACAAATCACTTACCTCATCGGATGCCTTTTCTGTATCGCCATCATGCTTTGTGGTTTCTGCCGTTTCCGTGGTGTCATCCTTTGGTGGTTCGAGTTCCTTGACATATTCCGCTGCTGCATGAATATCCTCAAATCCCTTATAATGGTTCGCTCCCTTTGTTTTGAGGGCGGTCTTACCATCGTAGGCATCCCACATCTTGTTTTCGATGAGGTATTGGATGGCTTTCTTTGTGATGGTAGCACCGTATTTCTCGATGTATGGAAGCAAAGCACCACACCAACCGCCATCTACTACCAATCCGACCCATTCCAAATTTGCCTTATCCAACATGGAAACCTCTCTCTGGTTAGTGTAGCATGATTGAATGCGAGAAACCACGTAGATAGGTTCTGCCAACTCCAAGAAACGATTGTAATTGAACTCTATCGCCCCTCTGACGATGCTCTCAGCATTCTTGATGCCATACTTTTTGAGTATTCTCTTTAATTGTGAAATCTGTTGATTGTTCATAATAACTATGTTTTGTTGTTGAAATCCTTTAACGCAAGATGATAAACATCATAGAACTTTCGAGTTACATAAACCGTGGCAATACCTACATCCAATGTCGGATAAGGCTTGCCATCGGTTATTTTCAGTTCTTCATCTGGTCGAGTGAAATAAGCCCCCAATGCTTCTATCAGAGACTTTAACCTTTCATCCCCGAAAGTTGATTTTATCTTTTCTTGCTTCCTCAGAGCAAACCTTGCCATTACACCGCAAACAATGATGGAGTGTTCACCTCAAACTCTATATTCTTGCAATTCTTGATGGCTTCATTGAAGTAACTCTCTTTCAACTCGAACCCGATGCCAAAACGTCTCATCTTGATTGCTTGGTACACCTCAGAGCCGATGCCGAGAAATGGAGTCAGAACCTTATCGCCCTCATTGCTCCAAAGAGTGATTGCTCGCTCGATGGTTTCAAGTTGGAGAGGGCAAATGTGCTTCTCATCGTTTGCATCCCTGCCCTTAACACCGTTCAAAGTCTTTGAGTAGTCTATATCCATCCACACAGGCGATGCGTACTTCTGCCAAGTATCGACCGATATATCACAATGCACAGGATGCTCATGCTCGCCCTCCTTACGGAATACCATCAAGTAATCTGGAATACCAACACGACTCATGGCTGCGTCTTTCTTCACTTGCTTATGGAGCAATCCAAGTGCCTTTGTGCGCTGCATCTCTGTTACAGGGTTCTTCCAAATGGTCACTCTTGAATGATAAACAAAGCCAACCTCTTGGAACGCTTCAAGTATCATTCCCGAAAAGTCACGAAGACCGATATATCCCTCCTTGCCCTTTTGGATAGGCAAGTCCATACAATGTACTGCCACGTTTCGACCACTCCACATCACACGGTACAACTCCTTAACGAGGAATTTGAAAGCGGTGAAAAACTCCTTGTAATCCTTGGAATTTCCCATATCCTCCAACTTGTCCGAGTAGGTGTAAAGTTCTGCAAATGGTGGTGAGAATATAGAGAAACCGATGCTGTTGTCTGGTACGTTCTGAATGAGCTGCACACAATCGCCAAGGCGAATGTCGCAATTCTTGGACTGATAAATCTTATCTACTTCCATTTTCTTTAGTTTTATCTTGTTATTGATGTTTCTGTTCATTGCCTCCGTCATGGACTTCTGCATATTGAGGAATGACTTTTGCTTTTCCTCAAAGGATGATTTCACGTTCTGCATGGTGTCGAGCGTGATGAGATGGATATTCACCTCTTTCTGCTGACCGAAACGATACGAGCGGCGAATGCCTTGATATGTCGCCTCAAATGAGAAATCGAGGGATGCAAACATCTGGTTTCTACAATTCTGATAGTTCAAACCGAATGATGCAATCTTCAACTTTGTAACAAGAACACGAAACTCTCCCTTTGCAAAACCAAGCAATTTGTCTTTCTTGTATTGCTTGTTATCGCTTCCCTTGACCTCCACGGCATCGGGGATGAGGTCTCGTAAAACCTTACCCTCTTCATCCTGCCCAATCCATATAAGCCAATTCTCCTTTGAGTTGTTCACGATTTCGGCAACCCTTGAAAGTCTCTGATTGATGGTTCTGCGTAGTTCCTTGTGGTAGTCAGTGGCAGACACCGCCATCTCGTTGAACAATGCGCCATTGTCTTTCTTCTCTGTCACGATGTAATCCTCAATCACATTCATCGGTGGCAGATTGTAACCGTCATCATCAAATCCGATGTCCGATGGCTTACTGAGCATTACCGCCCAAGTAGAGACGAAATCCCAAAAATCCTGCTGCGCATGACCTTTCAATCTCCAATCAGATGTAGAGCCACCATCATGCACAAAGTACATTGCAAGCATTTCGTTTCGGGTCATTACGTTCAAAAACTCAGCATGGTTGCAAAGTTCCGTTGTGTCGTTAGGTGATGGGGTAGCGGTACAACACAACTTGTAAGGAGTATCTTTGAAATCCTCAATGAGGGCGGTTCTGGTCTTTCCTGCAAAGTTCTTTAGGATGGAACTCTCATCAAGCACGACCCCCCCGAAGAGATAAGCATCTATATTCTCCATGTTGTCGTAGTTCGTAATGTAAATGCCTGCTTTCAAATCTTGGTCGAAGACGGTAAGACCGATTTCCTTGACCTCATATCCGAAATGCTCACCCTCCTTGATGGTCTGCCCGATGACTCCCAAAGGAGCAAGTATCAAAACAGGGCGGTTGATGTGCTTCTGCACTTGGTAAGCCCATTCCAACTGCTGAAAGGTCTTTCCCAAACCGCAATCCTCAAACATGGCAAATCGACCTGTCTTCAATGCTCTCTTCACGCAATATCTCTGGAACGTGAACAACTTAGGATTGAGGTCTTCATCGGCAATCTCAAAACCGCTATCATGTACCGCTGTCTGCTTCTCAGCGAGGAACTTATAATATTCGTCTAACTTATCCATTTTGTATCTTATTTCTGTTCTAACATTTTGCAATATGATGTGTCTTCAACTTGATACATCAGTTTGGTAATTCTCGAAATTCTCTCCAAATCCTCCTTTGTCAGAGGTCTATCCTCATCGTCTGAATTGTCATCGCAATTATCCGATGTGATTTTGTGCTTTATGATGTAGGCTTCCGTAAAATCGTCTATCATCCTCTTCATCTCCTTGTTGAGTTGGGCTTTGTGCCACTCGTACAGGTTAGAGAGTTCTGCAAACTCGTAGGCGGTCAGTTGATAGTATATTCCACCACTGCCTTTGCTATATTGGAGTTCATTCTTGTTGAGTGCCTTGAAATAACATTGATGGAGTAGTTTCTGCTCGTATTTCTTACGACAAGCGAACTTGTACCATTTTCTTTCCTCTGTCTTCTCAATGACCTCATCGAGGGTTATTCCGTATTGTCCGAGCAACTTATCAAGAAGTCTCTGGGCATTGATGGCTTCACCTTTCTCGCCACGTTCTGCAAGTGCTTTGAGTTTCAAAATCTTACTCTTGATACTCTCAAATTCCTTATCTGTTGTTTCCATCTCAAAATGCAATGTTATAGGGTTGATTTCTTAATGTCGGTCTCTTACTCAGAATAAACTTTGTGAGTTCATCGAGGTCGATAGGGAACAATGCGCAATACTCATATCGCAAAGTGCAAACAAATCGACCTTTGAGCATGATGTCAAAAACAAATATTTTCATCCTTGACCTCCTTTCTTGCACACTTCGATGAAGTTTCTCGCTGCCTTGATGGCTTTTGCAGCATAATTACGTTGAATGGCATCTATATCCATACTCGCATTTGGGAGTCTGCTATTATTCATTTGCGAGATGAAAAGTTCCTTGGCAGTGTCAAACTCTCTTTGTTCCCAATTCACGGATGATGTTACCATCTTGCCGTTCTTACGTTGTTCTCTCACTTGCTCAGCCACACAAACCTTGCATCGGTTTCTGTAACTCTTGGAGAAATCCGAGATAGGCAGCTCACGACCGCAAATCTCGCATTTCTTTGTTTGTTTTTGATTTCTTGTTTCCATTGTTGCGTTGAATTATTTGAAATTTGCCGCTTTTCGTGCGATTTCTCGCATTTTCTCCCAAAAGATGAAGAACTATTCATTTGAAAGAAAATAATGCGTGATAAGCACTTATTTTCGGTATGTTTCGTTTCTGAACACTATGCACTCCAGCATTTCATTGAAACGGTCTGCGACCCTCGCCCCATACTTGGCTCTTATTTCGTTCTTTGTGAGGTTGGTCGTTATGACCGTGAAGAGTTGGGCATCGTATCGGTATTCTATGAGGTCGATAACAGGATTGAGGATGTTTCCGTAGTCAAGTACCTCAGTGGGCTCTCGCCCCATATCCTCAATGGCGAGCATATTCTTGTTTTTGAGGTTACGAAACTCCTTAATGTCCTTTGCCATCGCTGCAATCTCCTTTGCATCCACGATTTGAATACCGATTTGACTGCCATCCTCAAAGAGGTTTTTACGATTGAGATAGTTGATGGATTGCTGAAAGGCATAGAGCATCGTTGTCTTCCCATTTCCACAGAGACCAAGGAATATCATCCCGAACTTCTGATTTCCACTTGTGAGGTAGTGAGCGATTTTCTTGATGTTATCTCTTGTCGGCTCATCATCCTTGAAGTCTCTATGTCGAAACTCGACCTCTGCTTGATATGCTGCCGTCAAAACATCCTTAGCCTGTTCCTCTGTGAGTGGAAACTTAAAACGTTCCCTCGTAGTCTTCTGGTGAAGTAGCATTTGTTTCAAAACGCTTACGTTGAACTTTTCCATCTTGTTGATAAATTCCATCGTCTTGTTTTTTGTTTGAATGATTATCGTAATTCCCATCAAGTACCTTTTGGAAGTTGGTAGGAAGAAAGACCCAATCGAAGTTTGCAATCCATCCACGGTCATTATTGCCGTTTAGAAAATCACTTTGAGCCATCTTTCTGACCATTTCGGCAATAGCCTCTTTTCCGTGTTCCCTGCATCGGGCGAGTATATGATTTTTTCGTTTGCCCTGTATTGAGCGAATTTTCGGGATAGTAGATTTTTGTTTCTCGATTTCCGAGTTCCAAAAAACAACAAACTTAGACAAATTCATATCGCTCTTTTGAGAGTCCGACTTTTTGTCGGACAAATCTTCTGAACGTAGTGAAGAAGATATATTATTATTATATTCTTTACTTTCTTTATTTGTTGCTACTATGCTATACGCTATGCCGTCCGCTATGCTATACACTTTGTCTTTGTCTGTATGCCTTAATGTGTCTGATTTACAATCACTTGACTCCGATTTTTGCCTATACACTGTACTACCCCCACTTTTTTCATTTATGCTATACAGGGGGTTATCTACTATGCTATACACTCCATCGTTATCGCTTGTCTGATAACTCTCGTAATTACAGATAGTTATGATAGCCGTTTGCCTATACAATACTTTTCTTGTAATCATTCCCTCTGTTTCGAGGGTTTTGAGAAACTTCAAGATGGTTTGATGGTTCTTTCCCCAACGGTCTTTTAAGTACCCGATAGATGCGACCATCTGCCCCCTTTGCAAGGTGATGAGGTGGGCATCATGGGTAGTCTTTCTTTCCTCCCATGATGCCATGAAGAGCAAATCGAGCCACCATTTCAGCCGCTCAGCATCCTGCCAAAGCCAATGCTCTATGATTTTACGATTTATCTTTATCCACCCTGCCATAATGAAGCTTACTTAAACAAATAATTAATCCAAATATCTATGAATTGCTTACCGCAATAGATTGCCAAGTCACGAGACTTGAAGGCAAGCCGAGAGCCGATACCCGCACTCGAGTCCGCAGAACCGTAACCCGCACTCGCACAGACGAGACCGCCACTCGCACTCGCATCGCTACCCGAGCGACCGACAAAACGGCAACGTTCCTTATCGTCATCATCCATTTTATCATACTCTTCTTGTGTGTAGAGACCGAACCAAGGATAATAGCGATATTCATCCTCTGTGTACTCTGGTCTCCATCCCTCGTTTAATGCTTCTGCAATGATGGCAAGGCGAGTATATGCGAACAGATGCAAGTTGTTGTCTGCTTCCTTGAAAGCACTACTTACCGCCTTGTATTGGGCAACGAGAGGATGGTCTTCACCGATAGCGTTTACCGCATCCTCGAATGTCTTGATACGTTCTTTGATGTTCTGTGGCTTTAGTGCTTCCTCACCGAAAGCCTTAGTCATCTCGTTAATCACTTGCTCCTTACTGATTTGTGGGTAGTTGGTAAGGATTTTGAATAAGCCCTGCAAATCGGACTTCTTGATTTCAATAATATCTTTTTCCATGATTATTCATTTTTATCTGTTTTGTTACATGGTGGTGTCTGGTGATACTCGATGTAGTGTTTGAGTACGAGACAATAGCCACCGTTTACCAAATTGTGCTCATCATCGCATTTCTTGCAAATCTCATTCATAATCAAAAATCATTTAGAGATAAATCCAATTTCAACCCCGATTTAGCCACGTAGGTGGGCTTTCCTGCGATTTTACGGATAGATTGGGAGAATTGCTCGGCGTTCGAGTTTCGTGCGCTCAGATGCAACAAAATCACCTCTCTCACATTTCGTAGGTCAGTTGATTTCAAAACATCCTCAGTAGTCTTGATTTCCATGTGTGAATGTAGCAATCTGTCTCGCATGGATAGCGGCATGATGCCGTTGTCGATATTCTCCTGTAAGATGTCATCCGAGTAGTTGGCTTCAATCATAATGTGGTCGAGGTTTGGAATGTTGTACTCCAACATCATAGTATCTGTGATGAATAGTAATCGCCCCATCTCTTCATGCTCGATGATGAAACCCACACATGGCACATCGTGAACCACACTCAGAACAAAGACCTTGAACCCACCGACCTTATATCCGTGCATCGACTCAATCTCTTTGCAGAATGCCCGATTTTTGACTTTCTTTGCATCGAATACTTCTGGTATTGCAAGAACCTTGATGCCGTTCTTTGTCATTTCAGAGAGAAACTTGGCATGGTCGTTATGCTCATGTGAAATCAAGCATCCGCAAACCTTGCTCATCTGCCAATCGAGAGCTTTCTTCACTTCTCTCATGTCAACTCCTGCTTCTATGATGAGTGTTTCTTTCTCCGCTTCCAACAGATAGCAGTTTCCCGATGATGAAGAACCTAAACATTTAAGTACCATGCCTTGTTTCCTTTCTGGTTATGTGGTTAGAAATCGGGAGCATTGTTTGTGTTCTGACCATCATTCTTTGGCTCATCCGCTCCCTTTTGGATGATTTCGCCTGTTTCCTTATCTACTTCCTCATAAGAAGTATCATCAAGGTTGATGGTGGTCTTGTTGGCATTCTCTGAAATCATGTGGTTTCTGTCCGCATACTCATCGCCCTCGTTATCTCCAGCCAAAGCACCCTGCATCTCTACTGAGAGATAACCATACTTGGATAGAAGTCTGCGGATAACGGTCTTCAATGCCATGTCGTTGAAATTTCCCATCCAACCAACGGACTTTGATACCTCGTTCTTCTTGGCGATTTCGATGAGTTGTGCCACGGTCGTATCTTTCGGGATGCTCTTTGAGTATCGCTTGGCATACGCTGCCATGTCTTCAAGTCCGATGTATAGGGTCTTGTTAAATCCGTTCAACAACTCGAAGTAACAGAAGTAACCAATGATTTTGTCTGATTTCTTCTCTCCGTTGAAGTCGATTGCGCCTGTGAGCTTGTCGGCTTTTCTGAGTTCGCCCTCATAGACGAAATCAGCGTTAAGGGTCTTATACATACCTGTGCGCATGGCAAGTTGGATGTAACCCTTATAGCCTGGTATGAAAGTAGGTGTCGGTATTTTGTGCCAAACTCCTTTCTCATCCTTAACCGAATTGTTATATACCACGATGTAGGCGAAACCGAGTGCCCTGTTAATCGGCAAACGTAACACGGCTGCTTTGAGGGCTTCACAGATGATGGCATTTGGATTGCAACTCTGCAAAGACTTGTCACCATTGTAGAGGTCGATGATGGAAGAAACAAAGAGGTCTTTGTGGTCTGCCAATGCGTTCTTGAATTGCTCCTGTACCGATGGAGCGGCGAGAGTGGCTTTCAACTTTGCGATGCCTGTCTCTTGGTTTGTTGCTAATTGATTGCTCATAATTGTAATTTTATTGTTTTGATAACTTATTTCTTGATAGTGAGTTCGTCATCCTCAGATACCACCAATCGGATAATCTGTGATTGCGTAGGCAAGAGTTCATTGATACTCTCTGCATTATCCGTGAATATCGGTGCGGTGATGCCCTCGAACTTGCATATAGCGTTGATGATGTCGAGTCCTGCGTTAATCTTCATTGCATGATTGAGGGAAGAGTAAGGAACACCGCTAACCATCGCCTCACAAGTCTCAACCTCTCCACCGTTGATTTGCTTGTCGAACATCTTGAACGATACGAGTTTGAACATTCCGTTTATCTTGCGCTCCACGGCTTCGATACGTGCTTTTGAGAAGTTTTGGATGGTAAACTCCATTTTCTCATAGTTGGCAAGTTCATCGGATAACGTGCGAAGTCTGGTCTCCAACTCGCTGATGCGCTCTTGGTTGCGCTTGGCGGTCTCACGGCTATTGAGTTTCTCCTTGATGCCGTCAATCTCTGCAAGTATGGATGCTTTCTTGTCTTTCAATACGAGAGTGTTCGGGCGGTCGATAGGCTTTGCAAGTTCCTCATCAATCTTTGTAATCTCAGAGGATAGTGCGATGTACTTCTCATCTGCCTTGATGGTGTCGGTAGCATCTGGTTCGACCAAAACGACCTTGTAATCATCGGATGCCTTGATTTCCTCAATCTTCTTGTTGATGGTGTCGAGGTCTTTTTTGTTCTGACCGATGGCAGTATCATAGGTTTCCATCTTTGCCTTGTTTTGTTTACCCTTGCGGTTGATTTCCTCCAACTTGGATGCTTTCTGAGAATTGAAATTCTCTGTCATCTCCTTTTGCTTGGCTTCGATGTCATCCACATCGAGAGGTCTCTTGCAAGTAGGGCAAATGAAATCCTCATCGTTGAACTTGATTTTTTGGTCGTTGACCTCATGCCATTCTTTCAAAAGTTTCTCTCTGAGTTCTTGGCACTTCTTCAAGTTTTCCTCATCATTCTCGATGCTGACTGATAGGGACTTTGCCGATTGCTCCAATCTCTTGATTTCGTCTTTGAGATTGTTCTGTGTTTCGAGTGCCTTGCGATACCCCTCTTGTACCTTTCCCTTGATGGTATATCCGAGAGACAATTTTTCTTGTCTGAGGTCTGCAAGTTTCTTGGCGAGGTCTAAACGCTTCTCGTTGGTAGCGGTTATGGCTTTGGATGCGTCCTCGATGGATGCTTCCACCTTTGCCAACTCTGACTTCTTATCCTGCAACTCCTTTTCGAGAGCATCGTAATCGTATGACTCTGGCATATCTCTATTGCGTTCGTCAATGCGCTCTGGGATGCCGTCAATCTCATCCTTGATAGGTCTCTTCTTGGCTGCGACCTCACGCTTGTACTCTTCGAGAGACTTTCCTGTAATGTGTTTGAGCAATTCCTTGAAATCTTCGTTATCATCTGCAATCTCTTCATCAGAGATACCTCCTGCCATACGGATGAGCATTGCACGCTGCGCATCGGTCTTCTGTGAGGTGAAGTAAGATGGAGAGGTGATAAACTTGAAAATCTGCTCAGAGCAAAGTCCTGCAATCTTCTCGTTCCATTCTTTCACGTTGCAAGGTACATCGTTATACAAGCGTTCCTCTTCGTGTCCTGTAAACTCTTCCTCAGACTGACCACGTTTTTTTTGCCATTTCTCTTTGTAGCGGCGGCAAAGTGTCACTTCCTCACCATCTACCGAGAGGATGACTGAAACCTCATGTGGTAAGCGTGGAATGGCTACACCGTGGATGTCAAGTGTCTTGATGTCGAAAGTCTTGCGGTCGAAACTATCCTTACCGAACAAAACCCATGTGAACCCATCGAAGACCGTAGTCTTTCCCGAACCGTTACGACCGTAGATGCTGGTCGATTTCTCATAAAACTCGATTTCGAGTTCTCGCAATCCCTTGAAGTTAAGGAAGTGCATTTTCTTTAAGATGATTGTTTTCATCATTTGCGTTGTTTATTGTTAATATTAAAAATTTCCTGTGGCGATGTAAGTCGCTGCCTTACTCTCAATCTCTGCCTTGCTTTCATATCTGGTATGGAGCATCCATGACTCTATTTCCGATTTTTTGAAATAGGTTTTGTTCCCTTGCTTGTAGTAGGGAAGAGACTTCTCATTTACCAAGTGTCTCACTCTACTCTCAGATATATCAAGCATGATGGCAACTTCTTTCGTATTGAGGGCATTTTTCGATGACATTAGGATAAGCCTCTCGATACGTTCCAATCTTTCATCCGTACTCATAGATTATTCCTCCATATTGTTTACTAATTTGGATAACTCTGCTATCTCGTTACGGTCATCCCAATACATGAAAAGGCGAAAGTATAGATAACCGAGATAGAAACCGATAGCCTTTGATACAAAGAAAGCCACCCACCATGCGAAACCCTCATAATCCTCTGGAGTTCCGAAAATGCCAATCAAGGCAACTGAACCGATGGCGAGTAATACCCAATATCGCCAATTCAAGATAATCCGTAACATAGTCTTTTTTGTTTTATGCCGTTACCTCTTTGGGGAATAGGCTGTTTATATCTGCACCAAATTCTTGTGCAATCACACTCTTTGCAAGTTCATCGGGTACTTGCTGACCACTAATCCACATTCTAACCGTTGTTTCTGACCGCTTGGTCAACGTGGCAACCCTCGAAACAAACAATTGCGCTGCCGTGGGCTTCTTCTTTTCATCCTCGTAGAGGTTTCTAAATGTCTTTTGAACCATTGCGTTAAATTATTTTAATGTTAATTATTTGCTTGTTAGGCACTTATTTTGTATCTTTGCCCCAAAATTTCTTTTATCGCAACTCAATAACTTTTCTTATTGACGCTGCAAAGATAGAGCATTTCTCTGAAATAACAAAACATTTCTCTGATTTTGTTCTGATTTTAAGTTTTATTAAGCAAGTTGAGCGTATGAACACTACAATTAAGGACAGAACCATCGAGTTCGTTAAGCATAAGGGGATTACGATGAAGACCTTTGAACAAAGGTGCGGATTATCCTCTGGTTACGTTACCTCTATGAGAAAAGGGTTTGGCTCTGATAAACTGAACAATGTTCTGACGGCTTTTCCCGAACTTAATAGAGAATGGTTATTATATGGAGAGGGCGAAATGATAAAGGGAAACGTATCTCAAACATCTCATGGAGACAATTCTCCAAACATAAACGGCAATGGCAATCACTTAGAGCCAAATTCTTCTTTGTTAGATAAGGCTCTTGATGAGATAGCCGCTATGCGTAAGGCTCTGACTGATGCTCTGGCAGTCAATCAGAGAAATACAGACCGATTACTTAACATTATAGAAAATATGAGTAAATGAAAGATTGGAGTAGAAAAGTTATAGATGCTTTGAAGTATCAAGTATCATTTGGTTCAGTTCCGAGTGATATGAAATCATCTCTTTTGTTGGAACTTGGCAAAGAGATTGATAGAAGAAAAGTATATAACGAGCCTACGCAAGAGATAGAAGCACTCTATCAAGATGCGTTGTCGCTCAATGTCTAACCTATATTATATATAATAATGAGAAAAGTATTATCATTGTTAGCAGTCTTTGCATTTGTCTTTTGTTCTTGTTCAGAAGAAAAGGTAAATGACCCTTATGTGATAAAGTATGCAAAATCATTAGTTAGTCAATATCCAAATTACGCATCAAACGAAATGGCAAAAGATGCTATAAATGACTCTATTACAAATCACTCACGCTCTTTTATAGGAAAGGACGCAAGAGATTTGGATGATATAGTTTTTTCTTTTGATGATTTGTTAGATGGTAAAGATGGCAAATGTGCTATTTTCGTTTCTTCAACTAATTTTTCAATAGATGCGCCATCTAATAGCAGTGATAAGTATATATCCCCTTTTGTGAAAATCATCGCTTTTGGTAGGATTGACAATAATATTGCTGCAAAACTTGATAAGAATTGTAAGTATAAAGTTTCTGGGAAACTACATGAATGGGATGGAGATAACAATCTTAATGTATTGATGTCTTCAATGTCTGATGATTTGGACTTTGGTACTTATATTCTTGATGATATGACTATAACAGAAATCACAAATGAGTAGAAGACGAAATTATAGTGAAGATACAATCGCCATCATGGAGCGTTTCTTTCAAGCGTTCCAAACTTCACTCGATAACAAACTCATAAAGAATACCTCTCAGTTCTGTGCGACCAACAACATAGACAAACGACATTTCTATGCTCAGCGCAATGATTTAGGTCGAGGTTTCTTTGAGGTTGGATGGCTCATTCCTCTTATCCGTGATTGTGGGGTCTCTTCAAATTGGCTTCTCACAGGTAAGGGAACGATGTATTTGCAATAAACGAAAAAACGGAAAAGGTCGTATCGTGTACGCTTTTCCGTTATTTTGTGTCAATGTCTTGGTTAATCGGTACGCTTATCCCCATTTTCAGTACGTTCTCCCAAAATATCGGGAATGTTGGCAACCGCCTTTTGTTTGTTCTTATCAAGCACCTTTGCATAGATTTGAGTCGTATTCAGTTCACGATGACCGAGCAACTTTGATACGGTATAGATGTCCGTTCCGATGTCGAGCATCATAACTGCAAAGGTATGTCGGGCGCAATGGAAAGTTATCTTTTTGTCGATGCCTGCCCTCAGTACCCATCTCTTGATGGTCTCATTCGTGCAAGTAGGCGAATGAATGTCCGTGAATATCTGTTCATCGGGCATCCCCCTCTCTCCAAGTAGTTCTGCCGCTTGTGGGGTAATGTCGAGGTATTCTTGCCCTCCTGTCTTCTTCTGACGGAATATAATGCGAGTGAAATCTCCTTGCTTTTTGATTTCCGACCATGTGAGCCGCAAAACATCGCTTCTTCTGAGTCCTGTGAGACATGAAAACAAAAATGCTCGTTTGATGTTTGGGTACTCGCATTCCGTCTGGGCGAGCTTCTTCACCTCATCAATGGTGAGATACATTCTCGTACCCTCTTCCTCCTTGAAGTTCTCGATACCTCTTATCGGGTTGTATTGGATGATGCGGTCTTCGTATGCCTGTGTTAAGCAAGCACGCAACTTGTTGAAGTAACTCAGCTTTGAGTTTCGGGATAGGGGATGGTCTTTTATTCTCTTTCGATAATCGTTCCCCCATGCTACCGCATCATTCTCCAAGTAGTCACGAAAGCCCTGCACCCATTGAGGGGTGATTTCGGCAAATGTGATATTTTGGTTTGGCTCATACTTCTCCAAGTGCTTCAAGCATGACCGCCAATTTCCCCAATTACCTCTACTTTCCTTGCCGAGTCTCTTCTCACACATATTTCTATAATAAGGATAGAAGAGAGTTTCTTCCTTATATGCGGACTTGAAACCAAACTCGCCATTCTGCATATCTACCATACGCTTTGCCTTGATGGAGTTTGCAAGGAGCATGGTTCGTTTGTTCTGCTCCTTGTCCTGCCTTGTCTTTTCTGGTATGAGGTAAAGTTTCAGAAACTCATATTCACGCTTGCCATTTCTGTAAATGTCGAGATAGAGAGATATGTTTCCATTGGCAAGTTTCTTCTCTCGTATCTTAATCGGTTCTTTGCTGATGTCTGCCATAATCCTATGCGTTGAATGTTTGTTACTTCTGTTACCCGATTTTGTGCGAGTAACAAAATAGTAACGCAAAGATAGCATATAAACGGCATACTACCGACATATTAACCTAATATTTATATTTGCTTAACAAATCGCAAATCATTGATTATTATGTTATTTATGTGCGATAGTATGCCGTTTGCGTGATTTCTTGTTTTCAAAGAAAAACCCCTTACTTTCCGATGCAGAATTTAAGGCAATATATTTAATCTGCTGAATATCAATAGTTTTATATTTTGTTACTATGTATCAAGTAACAAGGTGGTAACAAAAATTACCCTCTCTGCCATTTTGACATGGAGAGAGGGCTTTCAACGCAACTGATGAAAACAACATCAGTATGGGCGCAAAGGTAGGCAAAATATTTGAGATTAGATGAACCTACGAATGAAATTTAACAAAGGTTTTCTAAAAATCCACCCAATAGAGAGAAATAGCAAGGAAAGGACTATCGGGAAACCGTCTTTGCAAGTCTTTTCCCATTTTGTCAGTTCTCTCGCCACAGGATATGGAACTTTGACCGCCTTATTCTTATATACGATACTATCCTTATAATTGATTGGTGTCTTTATCGGGATTGGTTTATCCTGCGGTTTTGTGTTCAACGTATGGAATAGCGAACCATCTGGATTGATACGAGCCAAAGATGATGCAAAATCATTTTCGAGGAAACTTGTACTATCCTTAACGGTTCTCTCCGCTTTTTGCTCTGGTACATTGAATAACACGGTATCGGTTTTCCATTCCGTGCGATAAACCACCTTGATACTTGTACTATCATGTACGAAAGTTGGGGGGGCGGTCTGTTTCGTGGTCTTGCATCCAATCAGAGAGAGGATGATGACCATCAATAGCGATACGATAGAAAGATGTCTCATATTATAATGATTTGATGTAGGTGATAATTGAATTAACGTGTAACTCTGTGATTTTCTGTTTACCCTCTTCTGACAAGAGGAAATCCACATCTTCCTTGTTGTCTTGGAAAAGATTTTCAGTCAGAACGGCTGCGCAAAGAGTATCACGGCATATAGCGAGGTTCTGTGCGATGTACTTCTCTTTTGGTACTGCACGATTGCCCTTTAAGTCGAGATTGATAGCTTCATCCCAAAGGAAAGTAGCCAACTTCTTACTACGAGCGGATGCGTTCAAACCCACATGAGCAGAGAAACCTCTTGCATCATGCCATTTTCCATCACCTCCTGCCGCATTGTTATGGATTGAGAGTACCATCACATTCTTTGAGCCGAGCTTACGGCAAATGTCATTCACTCTCTTGCAACGAATGGATAGAGAAACATCCTCTTCCTCTGTCACGATACGCTCAGCATCATATCCACGACACTTCAAGCAGTTTTCCACTCTCTTAGCAATCTCTCTTGCATAGGCATATTCTCTGAGTCTGCCATCGGGGGATTGCTTGCCCGATGTATTGACACCATGCCCATTGTCTATAAGAATTTTCATCATTATATATTTTGATTGATTTTTTGTATATAATTTTTCCGAAAAATTGTATTTTCGTTTTTATGAGTTAAGTCTCTGATAGAAATCTGTCTTGATGTTATCGTATGCGAGCTTTACATTTGTGTATGCTCTGGCATTGTTCGCTCCATCCTCATTGTAGATTTCACCCTCAACCACTTTCGCCACATCCTCAACCCACTCAGATGCGCAAAAGTCCGATAGCGGTTTCCCACGAAACGTAAAGGGGTCAAATCTACTCTTACGGTCATCGTGTATGACTTGAAGAGATTTTCGTATCTTAGTTGCGGTCGCCTCATGGTCGATGATGTGGTTCTCTGTTCGGACTCTCTTAATCAATCGGCAAACTTGCTCAATGGATAGGTCGAAAGCAAATCCTGTCAGATTTCGGATGCGTAGCATCGTCTCTGTCTTCAACCCCTCTGATATGTCTTGGAGCATATCGTTCTGGAGATGGGTTTCTGTCATCAATGCTTTCAAACCGTCCTTGTTGTCCTGCATCATATCAGAGATTATCGACTTGAACCACTTGAATATTGCTACCATCATGGCAGCAGAGAGTAACAGGAAGAAAGCAGCGGTTATCGCCATCATTCCGTAATCACTAACTCCCTTTGCGATTGCGGTTACATTCTGCACATCATTCATAGGGCTATTCTGATTATTCGTCCGATACCCACTCCTGCCATAGTCAGCCCGAAGTCTATCCAATCCCATTCACCGCCCCAAAGTTTATCTTTGAGTTCGAGGGATGCCGCCACACCTAATCCTGCATAGGCGGCGCAATAGTCACCATCTGCACCTAAACCAATGCAGACTCCACCGATGAGATGTTTCCATCGGTTGCTCAATTTGAGCCATTCCAATATCTTTTTCATACCTTAATAATTTATAATTGGCTACAAAAATACAAATATTAGTGCGTATTAAGCACTAATATCTATATTTTTAATCATTTTTCAAATTATATTCCCAATATGGAGCGAAAATCATAAAGTCAAAGCCACAATAATTAGGATAATCGGCTTGCAATGTCAGAACAAATGACGTTTGTAGTACATCTACCGCAGAAGCATAGCATCCTTTGTGCCATCCGCCTTTGTTGATGAAACCTCTGCCCGATACCATGACCCAATATCCGTTAGGTATATCACTTTGGCTGAATGTTACTTGAACCGTTCCGTCTCTGATATATTTTACAGATAATACATTATTGATAGAGCGTCCATCGTGGAAAGTACCACTCAATATGGCTTCACTACCTTTATCATAGGATAGTTGGATATATCCTTTTGCCACCAATCGAGGGAAACGACCTATCGCTGATTGGTTCTTGAATTGGTCAACTCCAAATCGTCCTGTTAAAGTCCATTCTGCACTTAGTTTTTCTTCTGTGCTTCCTGTTCTTTCAAAGCACGTTATTTCAATGGTCTCTTGTGGGTCTATCAATGCGTAGTAAGTGCTACCTATCTCTGTCAATGTATAGCCTTGGTCGTATGATTGAGTCCAATTACACATTTTAATCATATAACGACCTCCACCTGCATTTGAACTATTGAAAAAGCGAATGACCTTACCTATATCTGTTTTGTCGTAAGTCAGTGATAATGTCTTTGTCGTGTTAGCATCGAGAGGCGGCAGATAGAAAACGTTAGCATCGGTTATCACTCCTTTGTATGCGGTCGATAACTGCAATGTGCCTTGCAATCTAACCTTTCCATTTTGACCATCAAGATAAATTCTCCCATCTTGCGACTCCAATCTGCCATTACGAAAAACCCATCCACCGATATTTGCACCCTCAGTAAAGAGAAAATCCAGATAAAGGGTATCATCTACATAGTGGAACTTATCACCAAGTTTCATCGCTCCTGTGTTTAAGTCGAGCCAACTCTTACCATCTGCACTAACCACTTTATCGGTAGTGATACGAGATGGAAGTATCTCAGTAAAGCCGTATAGGTTCACATAACTACGCTCATCCTCATAGGCACTATTAAGGATGCCGACCAACAGATAATAATATCCATCCACCGCATCCATGTCAATAGCGGCTTCTGAGAGAGAAAACTCACCCTTTGCGTTGGTATCTGTACGGCTCACCTTTGCATATAGATAGTATTTCTTGCTATCATCATCAAGTACAGGAGATAGGTACTCAGCAACTTCCCACACCTTATATTCACTATCCGCATGGGTGCTTGATATGGTAGATATGCCGAGAGTCATGTGCTGCAAATAACCATGTGGACAGTGTAATTGCTTTGTCGCATTATCATAGGTGATAAGAAACTCAACATGAGATAGTTTTGATTTACTCTCCACAAATCGAAATTGCAAACTTTCATCACCTACGAGCATCGCCATTGTCTGCACCGTGATAGGACTGACGGACTGAGAGAAATTCAATAGGGAGTCATTGAGCATTGATATTGTTTCCTTTGCATCCCTAAATCGTCTCTTTGTGTACTGCATGATGTCCTTTTTGGTATCATCAATGACAACTTCTGTATTGTCTATCTTTTTGAGGTCAGAAGCAACGGAACTGCCCGATACAGAACTTGAAAGCTCAATCGTAGGGGAGTAAGGCGAACTCAAATAATCCTTGATGCCTGTGATACGTATAGACACACCATCCTTGGCGAATTGAGTATCAGAGAAAAGAATATATCCACCGACTTTCAAACGACCGCCCACACGCAACCAATTACGCTTTGACCATAGACCTTGCAAAGTTCCTGTAAACGTGAATTTCTGTTCCTCATGCTCATACATATACTTGACCGCTTCCCTAAACATATCCCATGATGCGCCTACCTTTTGAGTATTGTCACAAATATAGGACTGAGGAAGCATGATGCCAAAGATGGCATAAGTGTCGAGACTATTTATAGGAAAGTCCTTGCTTGGGAAAGTCTGACCGTCTTCTTCCATCGGTACTAACTCAAACCTACGCTCTGCGTGCTTATACTTGAACTCAAATTCTCTTCCTGCAAGCATTCCAGATTGAAATATGAGCGTTGGGGTCTCTCCTGCAATGATATAGTCATTGTAGTTCAAATCGTCTGGGATATTGTTGTCTATGATGTCATAGAAATTCTTATCCTCATTGATAACCTCCACCTTTGACACGATACCTATTCTTGATGGGTAGAACTCATCGCAATCGAGGGAGTCTTCCTTGACTGCATCCGAAATCTTATCCACACGCTCAATATAGAGACCGTCCGCATCTGTTTTGTAAGTTCTGCCCTCATATTCGAGGGTTTGAGACTTTGGCAAAAGCAGATACTGAGAGCCATATTTAGAGCGGTCGATATTATCATCTCCACCTTGCACATAGAGCCTTTTGATAGGCATTTCGTCACTCTGTGAGGTTCTTCCCAAGCCTGGGATAAATCCGTTTCCTTTACCGTATGAAAGTGGGAGAGGGTCATCCTTGAAGTATTCCACCTTATGAAGTGAAATCTTCTTATCCACGATTTCCCATTCCGTTTCAAAGGTATCGGCTATTGACTGCAAGGCTGCATCAATATAGGTATGGTTAAATTCGATGGTCTGCTCGTTTACTTCGATACACTGACCGACTGACCAATTATCAGCACCCTCTTTCTCATTAAGGTTTCTGACTATTTCTTGTATAAACTCCCTTGGAGTGGCACACATCGACCATTTCAAGCGTTTATCGACTGAGTTACGGAATTTGTAAAGCCCCATAAATTCATCATCTTGCCCGAAAGAAATAGTATATTCGATGTTACGTGTGCCGCTCTTCTTGATATTCTGAGGTGAGAACACCTTAAACCGCATATTCTGATACTCGCACCATGTACCCACAGGAAACTCAATGTACTCTGGTAATGAGAATTTGAGTATCAACTGAGATTTCTGCATAAGCGCACGATAACGGTAAGAGTTATCATCCTCATGTATATCAATGGTCGTATTGTTATAGTGAAGTGTTATCATCTTACTCTTTTTGATAGTTGAAGTAAAAACGTCCGAACACTCGAACCGCCATATAATAGATGTATGCGATGATGGTCATCCATACAAATGCAGATGGATGCTTGTTTCTTTCATCTGTCACTTTCTTCATCATTCGGAAGAAAAGCAGTCTGTCAGCATCCTTTCTGTCTGCATTGTTACCGCCTCTGTCATAATCATCATCGTGCATACAGCAAGGAGTATAGAATTTCCTTGCATAGGGCGGCTTAATATATTTAAGCACACCCTTTTCACAACCGCATCCGTTACTCATCGCCAATCAAAGCTGAATAATCGACACAATCTTTCTCAGTCCATCCCTCATTAAGGCACTTGGAGATGTATGCGAAAGTCTTTGTATAGAAGTCTGTGAATGCTTCGAGCTTCTGGAATGTGTGATATACAGGTTTGCCGTCATCATCCTCACCAAGTTTGAACTTGATAGGCAACGTTGCCCCATCGGTCTGAACCGCCAAATCATAAGCTGCCTTAAAGTTGATTTGGTTCTCTGTTGATAGGTACACCGATTTACCATTCCACACGAAACCACCGAGGATAGTTGCATCCGTTTCCTTGTTGATAAGGATTTCAATGTCCTCTTTCAACTCTTCAATGGTTGGCTTATGGTCATAGTTCTTGCGATAATTGTAACCATTATCACCATCCTTGCCGAAACCGAATATCAAGAGATAGTTGGTTTCGCTCAATCTTACGATTTTGTCTTGTCGCTCATTTGCTCCATAGACTTTGTAAAAATCCTTATTCATCTATCTTTATATTTAGATTGTTAAACAATGCCTTTAACTCTTCATCGGATGGTATCTGATGACCGAAAGCAGTAGCGGAACAAAACGCATACTTAGGGAATGCGCCCGAGTAATCGGATGTTATGGAGCAGAAGAATGGCAGTTCACCATCTTTCTTACGTGCTTCCAATTCTTCCCAATTCTCTCTATCACCCGTCCAAAGTTTACGAAGTTGGTTTTGAAAGATGATACTGACCACGTATTTCTCTCTTGGTTTCTTTACAAGAGATGTGTCTCCACCTTTCGCCAAGGTCGCATCGACCTCATCCTTGTATCTCTTTTCCTCAATGGCTGGTATTACGTTAGACTCAAAATCCACCACGATAAATGGCTTGTGGTCTAATTCCCTGCCACTGATTTTGCTACCTCTAAAACTTTTCTTTCCGTTCACCGTCATCGGGCTACTCTTCGGTTTACCAAAATCTTTCATTCTTTTCTTCTTTAGTTTGTTCAATTCTTTCGGGTATAGGAGCGTTTCGAGTAGATGCCAACATCTTGCGTGCTTCGCCATACCCCAAAGTGAACCGATTATTTCTGTTCTTCTTTTTCTACTCTTTATGCGATGAAGTTTCCTTGCGTAATTCTTCTTTACTCTTTTTCTCAATCTGCTATATTCATCGGGATAGGTTACATATCCGAGAAAGTCCAATCCCTCATCAATGGGAAATATCCTCTCATTTGGCTTGATTTCCTGTTGGATGTAATCAATCCGCTCATGTACCAATCCCCTGCACTCCCAAAGGTACAACTTGCTCGAAGCCCCGATAAGTCCATCATCACAATACCGATAAAAGTGTTTGACTTCATATCTATCTTTGAGATAATGGTCGAGATATACGGACAACAGGAGATTGCAAACTCCTTGCGATGCCCTTAATCCCATACTCATCCCCAATCCATCGGGAAGCATCCTAACAAACTGCTCCATGATGCCGAGGAACTTCTTATCCTTGAATGTCCTTTCGAGTGCGTACATCGCAAAGTCTTGATGTACGGTGTCGTAAAACTTCCTTATGTCGAACTTATACCAAAACCTTATATCGGGATAGAGTCTCATGTCATTCTCGATATAGATTTTCAAATCGTGCATCCCTCTATTCTTGATGGATGCCGATGTGGTACGGATATATCTCTTTTGGAGATGTCTATCGACCACCCTCATCACGGCATTAACCTTGATACGAGCAGCCATGCAAAATACTTGGATATGCCTTATCTTTCCTGCCTCCTTGATAATCTTTGTATAGTAGCCACCATTCTTTGCTTCATCCTCAGTTGGTGGGCGATGCACTGGCATAAGGCTTATATGTCCGCTTAGTATCTCTTCACGAACTGATTGCAGAAACTTCTCTCTGTGCTTGATGAGCCATTTGCCCTCAACCAAGATTTCTTTGCGAAGTTTACCCCTTATGACCTCATCGAAACTATCTTCAAGATTTTGTTTGTCGATGATTTCTTCTATAATATATCCGTCTCTTTTCATTCGATTTTAGAAGCCTTCAATTTCCGTAAGTCCGAGATGTTCGAGAATTAACCTACCAATCTCTACTTACCAATGATATGTTTCAGTTTTCCGACATTGTGCCGCTTTTACTGAGGGTTGGGTTTCTCGCTCGCAGATATTCACCATTCCATGATGATTTTCCGTAGGAGCGATTTTATTGAAATTCTTGTTTTTATTGTTTGCAAGCCGAGAGCCGATATTCGTATTCGAGTTCGCAGAACCGTTATTCGCATTCGCATAGACGAGACCGCCATTCGCATTCGCATTGTTATTCGAGCGACCGACAAAACGGCAACGTTGAAACCCTCCACCTTTTTCTGTTATATCATTTGTGTGCGAGGCGGCGACCTCATTCTTCGGGTCGCTACGCACACGCATAAACGCATTTTCCTATTCATATTTTATTCGTTTTTTATCTTTATTTTTCCTCTGAAGGCAAGCCGAGAGCCGATATACGTACCCGAGTTCGCAGAACCGTAAACCGCAATCGCATAGACGAGACCGCCACCCGCACTCGCATTGCTACCCGAGCGACCGACAAAACGGCAACGAGCGGATGTGTACCACTGACAATCGGTATAATTTGCAGCCCATACAGAGTTATCTGATGTCACCTTGGATGCAATCACATCGCAATATCTACCGTGCTTTACACGACCGATGCAATAACCCGAAACATTCAAGCCCTGCACAATTCTCTCAGTCTTTGTGATAGGGTCGAATATGTGCCATTTATGGTCTATCGGGTATGAGCTGATTTCGGTCATCTTCGATTTGAGAGCATCGGCATAGTTACTGATATTGATAGCAACATTATCCATAATCTCCCATGTGCAACCAAAGAATGACTCAAAGCCAAGGCACTTGTTACCGCTTAATTGTCCTCTGGTACTATCAGAGTTACCGAGAGCATCCGCATAGCCTGTCGTACCTCCTGCACCTCTACCATATCCGCAAACCAACTGAGCATCACGATTGCCGACAAGTGAGAAATAAAGTATTGCCATCAACTTGCTCATCTCATAGTCGAACAACTGATAACCGCTACCTCTTCGGGCTGCAAGGTTTTGGAAGTCCTTAAAGGTATAGTTCATTGCTCCTGTTGGAGTGTTCGTAGGCTTACCCTCATCATCATATTTCCATTCTGCCGATGTCGTTGATGTGCCCGTACCACAGCGCACATTTGCACCCGAAATGGAACGTAACTGAGTCAAACCATCCACGGAAGCATGATATACACCTCCAAGCCACTCATCGTTATGCACCCAATCAGGCTCAATCGCCTCCACCTCTGCACTATCTACCGAAATGGCTTCAAGTGAATTGTTGTTCACGGATGATGCAAAGACGAAACTCTTTGCCCCTGTTGGCACATCGGTAAAGATATAATCACCCTCCACAAAGTCAAACATGGAACTTGAAATCGCCATGTTGAATGTCTTGATGATAACTCCATCCTCATTGAGGAACACACCACCGATATTGCTATTGTTCAAGCCTGGGTATCTCACTTGCTTCATACCGCTCACATCTATCAGATAAGCGTTATAGTTTGGTGTATCTGAAAAAATGCCATCCGATGTAAGAGTTGACACTCCCAACTCAACGGAATTTATCATCACCGCAGAATTTGTCTTATAGATGATGTCTTTCAACGTCTTTCTGACAATCTTGCTTGCGGTTGATAATGGCTCAGAGTCAAGGCTGCTCCATGCGATATACTTCTTTTGGTTCTTGAAGTCATTGATGCCCTTGTACCAAAGGTTAGGGCAACGCATCATCACATCGAAACCATCTCCCAAACTATCCTTGAAGTCGAAAGTAGAACCATCTGGAAGTTGCTGATAATTGCTTTCGCTAATTCTCTCGCCCTCCCAAATTCCTGTTGAAGTATTGAGTTTGCCCTTTACAGGAATGAGTTTCTTTCTGATGCGAGCAACGTGACCGCTTGCAGTGAATTTCTCTCCTGTCGTGCCGTTGTCGAGGTTTGTAACGTTCTTCGGGTCATCCACCGTGTCATCAAATACGACCATCGTATATTGCGCATTGTGAATTGTAAGCAGTGGGAAATAGTCTTGCAACGATTTCAACTCACTATCATCAATCAGTTTCGACAATATCCATTTTCCGCTCAGTCCATCACAAGCATCGTCAAGGTCTGACCCGATACCCTTTGCACCTGTACTTTTGAGTGCCGTGAGGATGCTTGTGTCAGCCGTAATGTCGATGTTTGGCACATATATCTCACCGATGCCTGCACCGCCATTGATAGTGTCAGATAGGAGCGTGAAAGTATCAATCTTTGCACATCCCGAAATCTGCAACCTCTTCACGTTGGAGAACCCTGCAATAGTCAAACCTCCATTCGGATATGTCAGATTTGGCAAGTTCACAAATGATAGAGAGGTCATCGTCTTAGGCAGTGTAAGCGTTGATATTGGCGAAGTCTCAGCAGGAGTGAAATTCTGCAAGTTAGAGCCAACTGCAAGCACAGAAACCAATCGTGGGCAATATGTCGCATCAATCGTGGTGAGTGGGAAGTTACGCACATCCAACTCTTCGAGGAATGGCAACTGACCAAGATTAAGGTTTGTAAGTTCCTCTCCTGTCTTTGTGACTGGAGAATAACTTGAACCACCGATGATAAGTTTCTTGATGAGAACCAACTGTGATATATCCCAACCGCTCTGCTTTGGTGTCGCATTTCTGATGTCAAGTTCCCCGATACGGTCTGCACCATAGATGTAAAGCATCACACCACTTGCAAGATTGGTATTGCCCGAATTGAGGGTTGCACTTTCTCCTGCTTTCAGATAAACGCTTTGTCTCATACTCATTGTCTGGTCAACACCGATACCAAAGAAACCATCCTTTGCAGCGGTTATCTTCACACTCATGTTTCGACCTGTGCAACGCATAGATACTGCCGATGAGTAAATATCTCCGCACTGATAGAAACCATCACGATAACGGAAACGTGTCTGAACGAAATCACGTAATCTTTGAATGCTCAATCCATGCAAAGCATAGAAATAGTTACTATCTGCCTTTGATGCTTCGATGTACTTTCTGATACCATCGAAAGATGATACCAACTTAGCCCACTTACTCAATCGGTCTGTAATCCAATACTTCTCGATGCCATCCGTAGAGAATGGGCGTAACCCCGATGATAATGTGGTCGTGCGCATTTTCTCACAAACGGATGCTACAGTTATGGTCTTTGTCGAGTCGCCCTTATCCGCATCTGATGAGTAATCTGTAAGCCAAATATAATCAGAGTTTGCCATCTGAGTGAAGAGAACGCTGTCATGTCCTTGGTACTTACCATCTGTATCGTTGTTTGGGTCGAGTTCCGCATCAATGGTAAGACCGCAGTCATTGTCAGAGCCGAGGATGGTATCGCCATCATAGAGATGGTTAAGGTACATTCTCATTAATCCATCCGTATCAAGGTAGAAACCTACCATCATATTCTTGCTTCTCTGGTCAACGGCTGCAATGTAATCCGTGAATATGTGATAACATATCATTGAATATACATTTGCCATATTGTGCAACTCATGCTTGAACTTCAATAGACGGTTTGCCTTTGTTCCTGCAACGGTCTTCCCATCGAGGGTAATGTTTCCGTGTGAACTATCCAAGTTATGATTGCAGTCTTGACACCATTTCAGCCATCTATACAACTGATAAGGCACTTTTCGACCATCCTCATAGGCTGCATTGAGTTCATCATTATCTGGATAACGACTTTCAAAGTAAGTTAGCCATGTTGGTTTTCCCTTTGAGTCTGGTGCAAGCATATCATCAATACTATCCACACCTTGAAACCAATCAAAGTAATCATAAGCACGAAGCTCGTAATTTTCCACAGGGTTCACTACATCACCCGAAATGCGCCATCTGCCGCCCTCATAGGTCATCGTTCCTGTTGTCTCAGTCCATTTCTCAGACTGATAGCGGAACACCTTATGCTTATCACCACAGAACTCACTCAAAACATAAATTTGAGTTGTGTCCCATGCCGATTTGTCGAGAGTTGCGAGATAATTATCAAGTGATTGGTCTCTTGCTGCAATGAGTTCGATGAAATCACCATAATTCAAGCATCCGAGATTGTAGCCATCCACTTTCTCGAAACCGAACACGACCGCATCGCCCTTGTCATGGTTCCAATTACCCTTTGCGTGGAAATATCCGTAACTTGGAGATGTAGCATCCGATGAGTTCATATCGGTACGGAAGAACGCAATAGGAATACTATCAATGGATGTATTGAGAGTATATTTGCCCTTGTAGGCATTTTGCGCAGGTGTCATGTAGTTCTTACCCAATGCTCTTTGAAGCTCATTGTATAGCTGACATGAAGCACCGTTATTCGCACCTCCCGACTCAGAGTAATCGACCTTTACCGTTATGATGTTGGTAGGGATGGAGTTCTCCATCGGTTGCACACGACTTTGAGCCGCATTTGCCGCACATTCATCGTACTTTGCCAAATCCTCAGCGGAAGTAAACTCACTACGGTCATGCAAAAGTGTAACCGTGCATCCCTTAAACTTCATCTTTACGTTCTTGATAGGGCGCATAGATGATGTTGTACCTTGGTTTGTCGTTGGTACGTTGATAGCCTTGAAATCCTGCCAAGGTCTATCTGGGAAATACGCATACACATCAAAATATCTCTTTGTTTTCTTGTCTCCATCGAGACTTTCGAGATATGGGGGATATTGGTCTTCTGTGTCTCCTGTGTCCGCATTCTTGCAAAGCACGAAATATGGCATACCGAGATTGTAGAGAGCTGCTGCTTGTGGTCTGTTGATGGATGGCTTTCCCTCTGCCGATTGGGATGCCATTACTCCCTTGTTAAAGTTGTATTCGGTAATCATCGTATCAGTATTGGATAACTTCAACAGATAATTGTCGAAACTCTGTTCAAACGAGTAATAGGTTTCCCATGCTCTGATATTATAGAGGTACAAATCGCCCTCAGTTCCATCGAATGTGATAGGTGTCGCATGACGGCTCAAAGAACCCTTATCATAGTAACAAGCACCAATTAACTCACCATCGAAATACATCTTTGCTACTCCGATATTTGCATAAGGGGCTTGTGAAGTAGGCTCTATCACGATGGCTACATCCGTAAGACTATCCTCTTTGATTGCCGATGTGATAGTATGGGCTACGGTTGCGGCATTGTCAGTAGTGAACACTACATCCTTTCCTGTAACGTAGAAACCGATACCATTTGAGATGCAAGAGATTAACCTTGCATCATCATTTGCGATGTGCTTTGCCTTGATACGGAATTGAATAGCGAGACCGTTTGACTCAATGGATGCTTGATTGAACGGCATATAATTGAGGGATGCGGTCACGTTCTCAGCGATACGAAGTGCCATGACTCCCTCATCGTTTTCCGTGCCGTATTGCTCTGTACCGTAACTATCCTTTACAAATCCGTTGGTGGAGTAGTTTGAGCCTTTCACACTTAAAGTATATCCATTGTCTGTAATGGTCTTGTCGGCATCCGAGTTACTTCTGCTCGCCATATCCATATCAAACATAAGTTGGGCAGAAACCGCCTCTATATCGAGGAGTGTTCCCAAAACCTTGAATGATGCTGATTGTGATATTTTCCCCGATACCGACACATACAAATCAAATCTTACAGAACCATCAATGATAGTGTCTGTGACCCTTTGCGTATAGGTATATGTCTTGTTTCTTTGTGCCGTTACCTTTTGTTTGTACTTGGTGGTATTGTTCTTGTACTCTACAACAATCGCTTCTATTGTAGATGATGATGGTGAATATACGGCAAAGTCCATCGAAACGGTCTCATATCGTTTCACCTCTGCCACTGCTTTCTCAGAGTACCATCTTGTTACGCTTATAGGGGTAGTGTTGTCTGCATCCACTACCATAATAGCGGTATGGAGATAATTACCCTCCACGCCCGATGCTATATCCACACCATGAATACGAAGAGGATAAGCGCCATGAGAAAGAACCTCTCCGACACAATTCTTAGGATTGATGGAGATACTATGTGAATAGGTGTCCGATATGGTTGCAGTTCCGAGCGTCTTCCACTCATTTTTGATGTAAATCTCAACGGTGCATAAGATGCCCTTATCGCTCGCATTATTGGCAAAACGATACATCGGGAGTGTCTTTGTCGCACCTCCCACATTTACAACGGTAGATGAGGTATAGTTAAGAGTCTGCTCGCTCTTGATGGTAACATCCACCGCAGTAACGTTGATGTTTCGGCTTCCTGTATGGTCGCTATCATCGTAGGCGATGAGTTTGAACTTTCGGGATGATGCCTGTGTGAAGTATGATGACAAGTCGAAAGAGAAATCATAACTCTCGCTATCTGCCGATGATGCTTGGTTCAATCGGTATGTTTCCAAGAGTTGATTTGTGTCTCTGTCGTATAGTTCGACCCTCTCAATCATATTCGAGATTTCTTGCCCTCCCTGCTTTGTCACACTGAGGATAGCAGCTTTGAGGATAACAGAACATCCTGCCTTGGCATACAAAGGCGCACTCTTTGGGATGATGCTTACAATCGTTCCCGAACTCTCACCGCTGCCTGTGCCGACGGCAAACTGCTGCTCATCTCCCACGGTCTCACCTTTGGCATTGACCATAGAGATTTTGATTACTCCCTCTGTCTCTGTATCGACATGGAGATTAGCAGGAACGTACTTATACGCTCCACCTGTCGAGAAAGCATCCTTACCATCTTCTTGTGGCTCTTCCTTGGTCTCAACCTTAGAACCTCCTGCACCTCCGAACTCATGCCACAAGGATGCTTCACCGAAATCGGATGCTTCACCCTTGAATTGTTTTGTTTCCCATGTGTTTTCTCCTATCTTATAGGTGATAACGAGTCCGCTCTTGGCATAGTTGATGCCGCTATCGGTCTGCAACTTGGTAATGGCAGAAATGGCATATTCCAAGGTGTAGAATGATGCGGATGTGCAAGCACCGCAAAGAGCATCCACGTTGATAAGGGTTTCCGCTCCTGCGCTCATTCCTGCAAGGTCGAGCCATAACTGGGTATTCTTGAAGTTCGTTGGTTCTGTGTCAGAACCTACATACTGATAGGTCTTCCAAGAGTTCTTTGCGATGGCAAAAGTGATTTGCATACCAACAGAAGAGAAACCTTTGTTATATGTTGCGGTAATTGCAGTTTCGAGGTCATAGTAACCCGAAATAGGCTGCTCGTTGGTTACGTTGTAGCAGTTTCCGACCGTTGCGCTACCACTGCCAAACTTAGACCAAGTTTCAATATCCGTGAAATCGACTTTTTTCTTACCGTTCCATTGGTATGTTTCCATCTTCCCATCAGTGCCAAGGAAGGTGATAACGACACCTTGCGTTTTGTACTCTCTCGCTTCTTCGTTGGCATAGAGCAGCCCCAATACAACATTGAGAGACATTGCATTGTAATTGTCAAGCAACTTGTTTGCGTTGTAGAATTGACGTGGATAGACCGCTTCCTTGATTTTTTCATCCACCGCCGATGAGTCTGTTCCTGCAATAACGATGTCATTTGCGGTACTATCCCATATATATAGTTTGCCTTTACATATATAGGCTTTGTCCTTGCGAATGGATAGATGGGAAAGGTCTGTAAAGTACAAGTCTGCGCTTGGTTCTGCCGCCCAATTATTATAATACTTGCCATCCACTTTGTACGCAAAGACCTTGCTATAACGTACAAAGATAATCTCCCCAACCGTAGAACCTCCATAAGGTACGGATAGGATTGACGCTCTATCTATAAACCCATCAAATCGGGCGGTACTTCCCTCACTTGCAAAAGATTTCGCCTTTGCAGCGAGTTCCGTTGCGGTTTGGGCTCTTCCCGAAGCATCATTTGCAAGAGACATGGCTTTTTCTGCCGTGCTATTTGCTGTGTTTGCGGTAGATGTGGCGGTTGCCGCTTCCGACTTTGCACTATTGGCAGTCGTTACGGCTTGATTTACTTTCGGTGTAATGCCGTCAAGTATCTCGCCCAAAGGAACTTTCACACTCTCATTGCTGGCATTGACTCCGAGCGTGTAGAGACCTTTGGTAGATGAACTTTCGGGCAATTCCGATACTCTTTTCTTTTGGTCTGCCATATTACTTAATTTTGATTATTGAAATATATCTTTGAGTCATCATCCTCTGTGACGATGTACTCACCATTCTCTGATATTAGCATCACGAGATGCCCCTTTTGTCTTATCCTTATACGTGCAGGCTCAATCGTATCTTCTGTGATAATCCAATCGAAATCCTCAGTAGCGAGCAACAGATAAGAGCCAACAGGACGGCATGATGTGAATGTTAGCGTAACCGTGAAATCACACCATATATGCCCATTGTGCAATACCTTGAAAGTGTTGACCGTGTTACTCTTGTAGTAGCATTCATATTCGTTTCCAAGGGCGGCAAAGTAGAAAGACCGTGCTTCTGGTTGCAATACCACGGAAAACAGACTATTCCATCTCTTCCAAAACTCATCTATCGTGTCGGCATTGATAAGTATCTTGACCGCTACATCCTTTGTCTTGAAAGTTACGTTATCCCCATCATAGACCACTCCTGCGAGTGTCGATGTGTCGATTGTGAGGTTCGAGCGTACATTTGGGGCTTTCCTTATGGCTGCATCCGTGCCATTGAGAATATAAGAGCCAAACTGAGAGAAGTCTATTCCATCCAACTCATACCCATTTTGACGAATGCCCGATTTTCCATACACATAATGATTTCCTGTCGGTATGGTAGGGAAGTCATCGGAAAAAGATAGGGTCATCTTTCCGAGTCTCACGAATTGGGAGAATGAGCCGTTTGAAGTCATCCTCAGTTTGTATGTCTTCTTTATATCCCGAAACTCAAATGTATGGTATGAGCCTGTTGCCAACTCATCAAACAAATCCTCAGCATAGTTGATGTTTGTGATACAGAAATTCATCGAGAAAGTCTTTGTATCAAGCACAGGGGATGACAAATCTATCTCTATTCCGTCAAACTCATCCCATTCGGTTGTGTCGAGTTTCTTGAACGCAGGGAATTGGATGAGAGATTTATATCCCCCATCTTCCACGAATAAACCGTATTCGAGAAACGCATCACGGTTATCTATGAAAAGTCTTCCCTCTGCTCCCATTATGCCAATACTTTAGCGTGGTCGTTCTGAATGTAACTGATATGAGATTTCTTGTCTCCCTCAACTCGCACGATGGCAAATCCACTTGCTATGACCGAAACCGATGCACCGTGCATGAGGTAGATGCTATTGTTCTGAGTCTTGGCACATTTGACGGTGGCTTTTGTGTTACCCACAAGAAAGGCTCTCTTTGGGTCTGTGAGTTCTATCTCACCACAATCAATGTAAACCCCATATTGCTTAACTTCCTCCTTGTCGAATTGTCTGAATACATCGAGGGTAGGGAAACGCAACTTTAAGCAGAACTCTACTCCTTGGGGAGTGAACAACTCATCCACGATTTCCTTAACGGATTTAGCCTCAGAGAATGCGCTGCACGCTCCGAGGGCTTTTCCGTCTTGGTAAATTCCTTTCAAAAGATTTTCTTTATCCATAATCTTCTATGTCTTTAGTTTGAGACCTCTTGATGATATGTCATCGACCGTATCTTTGAGAGTCTTGATATTCTTTCCCATTGTGTCGAGCTTGTCATTTGTCGAAGCGGTATTCTTCTCTATACCGCTCAACTTTTCAAGCATGGCATTACTTGTTTGGTTCAACTCGTTCATGCCCTGTACGAGGGTGTATGTGTGTCCTTGAATGGTCGTAAGTCTGGCATTGTTCTCATCGACACTCTCCTGCGATGCCGTGGCAATACCGCTGCTCGTTCCACTTCTCGAAGCATCACCCAATATGATACTTTTCAGTTCATCGGGCAAAGTCTCCATACCCTCACTAAATCCTGTAACGAGGGAATTGAGTTCGTTTGCAAAGTCTGTCAAACTACCCTCAACGGCATTGAACCCCTTGAAGTTTCCATCTGTACCGAACCATTTAGTTTTGTACTTATTGAATATCTCACCGATTGGCTTCTCCAAAAGTTCCTGCACCATCATCTTTTTCAAGATGTCTGATACTATCTCGTTGACCTTATCGCCCCATGCTTGGGCGGCATCCTCACCGCTCTTGAAAGCATCCCAAAAGGCATCTCCGAGAGTTGAAGCCAAATCCTCAGCGGTATATCCGATAATGTCTTCCATCATCTCGTTAATGATGGTTGCCATCTCTTCCGCTAACTCTTCGATTTGGTTCTTCCAATCTTGAATTTTGCCATTATCCTTTTTCTTCTTGGAAGACTCCTTATCAATTTGTTGTTGGATGAGGATTTGCTGCTCAGCAAGGTTTTTGAGTTGACTTCTGGCACTCTCATACTTTTCACTGCCGAGAGCCTTGTCTGCGGTATAAGAAACATTTGCATAGGCATCCGCAATCTTTTCGACCGACTTCTCAAACACCTCATTCTTATAGGTGAGGTTCATCACCGCCCTGCCCCAAAAGTTACCGTATCTTTCGGTCACTTGGTGTAAGTTCTTGACTTCCTCATAAGTCTCGTTATAGATGTTTCTGAGGTTATCAACCGCCTTACCTACCTTATTCTGCAATCGAACGGTGTCAGCGTTATCAAGTTCCCATTGAAGTTGGTCGATGCGTTCCTGCAACTTCTCAATCTCCTTTTGTTTTTCATCATCATTATTGAAAAGATTGGCGATTGCCGTTGCAACTTGCAGAGCTGCCGAAATGACTGCGAGGATGACGGATGCTTTCTCAATGGTCGATATTGCCGTTGCTCCTGTTGCCGCTGCTGCGGTCGCACCCGATGCGGCATTTTGCACGGTTTGCTCAACGCCCGATGCTACGTTCTTGCCAACATCACCGATGGCATTGATGACCGTCTCAGTAGCATCAAGCACCTCTCCTGTAAAGTCGATGGCTTTCTTGATACTATTACTAACATCCGAACCAAAGGCATCTGCAAGGTTTGCAGCCTTACCGCCCACATCCTTAACCACATTACCCACGTTCTTTAACTGGGTAGAGAAATTCTTGTAAGCAGATGTTATGCTGTTTCGAGCCGTGAGGGTTCTTTGCTCTGCCTTGTTGTTTTTCTCTTGTGCCTTTGCAAGTTCATTGGTGGCATTCTTCAATTTCTCGTTAGCATCTGTCAGTTCTTGACTATCCTCTGCAAGTTTACCATCTTCTATTTGCTGAATTACCTCGTTCTTTTCTTTCAGAGCATCATTGTAAGACTGCTGCGAGATATTGAGTTCATCCTGTGCCGTTTTCCATTCGCTCAGAGCGTTTATATACTCTGCCTTGGATGCAGATATATCCTTGATGGATTTATGCAACGAGACGAAAGGATTACGTGAGGCGATGGCATCCTCCATCTTGGTAATAGCCTCTTGAAAGGTCTTGATTTCCTCAACCCCCATATCCTTAGAATTGAGCTTGAAGTAACCTTTGACTTTATCAAGCGTATATTGGAGAGATGAAAGAGATTGATTGTCGAGATTACCGAAAACATCATCCCAATTTATTTGCATCTTGAATTGTTCGCTATTCAGTTTAGCAAATTCCTCATCCATTTGTTTGTATGCGGCATCCTTGAAATCGGCTGGAATAGTATTAATTTTATCTAACCACTGCCTTGTAAGGAGTTCGGTCTTTTGCTCCATCGTCCCATATTGCTCAATCATGGAGTCCATATATTTTTGGCGGATTTCTTGTCTCGCCTTTTCTCCATTTTCCTCTATCTGATTGAGCATATCTTGATTGAGCTTTGCATTCTGTTGGTCTGATAACAATTCCTTTGCGTAATCGTCAACAGACTTCTTTCCTGCATCACTCTCAAACCATCCGTTTTCGGTAGCACCCTTTTTCGACATATACGCCTTGTGATAGGCTTCTTTCTGGGCTGCTGCAAGTTCGAGGATTTTCTTGTTCCATTCCTCTTTCTTACGTTGGGTATCGACATTGATTTGATTGAGTTCCTTGACCATTCCATCCTTTTGAGAGGAAATGATAAGGTCTGTTATATCATCGTTGGCATCCTTGAAGAACTTTTTGACCGTCTCCTTGTAGTCGTTGATGGCATCTTGGGCGGTTCTTGCTGCTGCTTTGGCATCAAATGTACTCCCCGATGATGTCTTATCTTTTTTTGTGGTCTTTGTATCTACATGAGGATTGAGGTCAAAATTATCCTTGATGGATTGTGCTTCTTTCATCTCCTCCTTGTAGAGGTTTAACCACTTTTTCATATCGGCTTTTGCTTCACCGATGGCTTTCTTTCTTGATGCTTCATCTCCAGCCTTTGTGTTATACCAATGGTCATAAACTCCTGCTGCTGCCTTGTCTTTTACCACTTGGAGATTAACAAATGCTTCTGTGTATTTATTGAGATATGCCTGTGCTTTTGCTTCTTTCAAGAGCATATTGCAGTAGGCTTCACCTTTTTTTTTGAGTACATCTTTCCATTGTGCGAGACTATCATATTTGCCGAGTGCCGTTCCATATTTGGAATTTAACTCATCGACAAGTGCTTTCTCTCGTTTCTTCGAGCCGTTGAAAGTCTCTATCTTTTTAGTGTAATCCTCTATCTCTGCCGATGCCTTTGCGTAGGTCTTTTGACTATCTTCGAGGATTTTGTTTTGTTCCTCTACTGCCTTCTCTGTTTCCTCTGCCTTGCTTACGAAATGTGAGATTACACCTATGAGAACACCGATGGCTGCTGCAATCCATCCAAATACAGGAATGGACTTGATGGCTGCACCAACCATTCGGAACGCTCCTGCAAGGCTTATGTTTGCGATAGTTCCTGCCGTGGCTGCTGCCGTATTCGCCCCTTGACCAACGGTATTTGTTGCGGTTGCGACCGTTCCTGCTGCCGTGGCTGCATTGTTTGCAATCTGGGCTTCTGTGTCTGCGGTGGTGGCGGTTGCATGGGCGGTGGTGGCGGTTGTGTCTGCCACGGTTGCAGCAGCATCCTCAACTTCTTCACCGATACCAACCGCTAACAAGGAGTTCCACCATTCTTTGAGACCATTGAGAGTAACGAGTGAAAAGGCACTATCCTTATTGAGTGTCTGCTGAACTTGCTGCAATCCCATAGTGATAGCCATGAGGGATTGGAGTTTGGTCATTACCTTGTTCAATTCCTCATTCTCGCCAACAAAGAGAGACATTGCGCCCTGTACTGCCGTGAAACCTCCTGCCAAACCATTTAAGCCCGAGATAATACCTGCAATCTTCGCTTCATCGTTGGAGAATATACTTCCTTGTGCCTGTATATCGCCTTGTATATCTTGGAGATTACCGAGTTCGACCGCCATTTTCTTATACTCTTCGGTCTGGTCTCCGAATTGCATACGGTAATCTGCCATCTCAGCCTTTAACTCCTTGATACGTTGGCGAAGAGAAACGTGCTTGTTTGCGTTTTCCTGCAATGCCGTCGCCTCTTTCTTCAAGTTTTCCTCAACTTTCAGAAGTTCATCGGCTTGCTCTGCCGCTGCCTTGATAACTCTCTTTCTCTCATTGATTACCGCCTTGATAGCCTTTTGTTGCTCTTGGAGTTGGGCGAACTCCTTATCACCCTCTGCCGTTCCTTTCTTGTAGGCTTCGGATGCGAGTTGTCCGAGACGATTGAACTCTGCTTCAAGTTCTTTGATTGCGGTCTTGTTTAGGTCTGTAATCCTATCTATTTCCGCATAGGCTTGGTCGATGGTATCAAGTGATTGCGAAGCGTTTGTAACTACATCTATGTTAAGTGTAGGTACATTAGTAAGCAGTTGGGAAATCTTGGATGTTTCCTGCTCTACGGAATTACCAAGTTCGCCCACCTTACTCTCAATGGCATCAATACCCTCATCAAATCCTGTTGTGTCGATGACCGTGCCAAAACTTAACTTTCCACTATCTACCATGTTACACTACCCTCAGTAAATTTATCGAAATTGTCTGGATTGCAAGCATCCAAACTATCATCAAACAATGGCTTGTCATCCTCATCAGACTTATCATGCGGCATGGGAACAACACGACTATACATCAAAGCGTTTTGATAACTTATATCATATAGAGCGTATTGAGCATCAACACCGAATATCCTTGCAATCCCGAGGACGGTTGCCCATATACTATCATTTAAGGCTGTTCCACTTCCTTTGTCGGTTTCAGAATGTTTGCCTCGCTTAGGGAAGTGGTAATAGCGAAAAAACTACTTACCTCCATGTCTTTGAGTCTTTGGATGATTACATCAAACAAGACCGTAGGACGAACATTCTGCAAAATGATTTCTGCGAGTTCATCCTTTGTTGGTACATACTCATACCCAAAGAAATGACGGATGCGGTAAAAACGAGGTTTCTTCTCACTTCTCTTGCATTCCTTAGCACCGAGAATGAGGATTGCAGCCATCTCGCCCAAAGCCTTAAAATCCTTTGCATAGTGTAAGACGGAATAAACGATTTGCTTGTTATCCACTTTCTCCACGATGGGAAGTCCTGCCACAATCTCAGAAACGAGAATGAGGGTGGCGATAGATGGGGGAGCGATGTTGTATTGCTTTCCCTCTATCTCCAATGTGCCAACTTTCTTTTCAAGAATGGCATCAGCAACTTTTCTTTCTATGTAATTTTGTTCCATCTTACTTTATTATGATTAGTTACGGTGGTAGGACTCGAACCTACGACCTCCACGTTATGAGCGTGGCGAGCTACCATCTGCTCCACACCATGATATATGCAGTTCTCTCCTACCGAACTGCAAAGGGGTGTCTATTCCACACGTCAGTTATCAGAAACAATCTTCTACCATACGAAAAGAAAACATTAACTCTTATGCGGTAGCCCAATCGTCAGCCTTAACTCTGAACTTCTTATAAAGTTCACCATCTGAACACAAGAGGATTTTGAATGTCAAATCAACATACGAACCCTCCTCCTCAGAAGAGCCTGGTCTAAACGATACATGGGTACGGCGTGCCTTGATACCGATTGCACCGATATTCTTAGGAGTGACCTTTACGGCAAAGTCCTTGCCTACGACATTAGATTTCACGGTCAGCTCATCTCCATCAGAAGAAATTTCTGCACCTGTGAACATCTTTTCCTTGTCGAAATCCATCTCCTTTACTCTGGTGGTAATGGTAACGGTAGGCTCGCCCTCTTCCTCTGCCACTACGACACCGCCCGATGCGGTAGCGGTCAGAGTCTCGCCATCTTCTGTTGCAAGTGTCGTGGACTTGTCATTGATAGTTCCTACACTCGTTAGGGATGATGGCATCGCTTCATCGTCTGGCGTCTCTGCAACCTCTACCTTGCACTTAGACCACGACATGACGATTTTCTTATTGCTTGTGCCTTGTACTGCCATAATTAAAATGTTATACGGTTAAACTTAATTCTTACTTTAATCTCGTGCTGCTCTATCTCTTCGGATTTGATGGTGTATGGTGATAGTTCGGTCTCCATCAGATACTCTGTGTTATCATTGTTTTCGATGAAGTCCAAAACAAGCTCCTGCAACTCTGCGATACGTGGGCTATTCTTGACCTTACGACCATCCTTATTAGTTATGTCTGGTACATATATATCAAGTATCACCGTGCCTGTTTGAACTTGCCCATCAAGTCCTGTATAGAACTTGACTATTAAATCCTCAGTCTTTGCATCGGTAGGGCGCATTTCGTCTCGATAGACCTTGCCCTTGATAGCCTTACCGAGTGGACTCTTATTCACAAAAGAATAGAAATCACGCTCGATTTGTTGTTCTGTCTTTGTTGCCATAACTTACTTTGCTATTCCATCCAATAATTCATTAACCAATTTCTCAGTTATTTGCTCTGCTGAGTGAAGTACATCCAAATCCTTGTGATACTCTACATAGGCGGCATATTCCATTCCTGCACAAAGAACGAGGGCAATACCCCAAGGAAACTTTGCCTTTAGTTTATCCAAGAAAGCCAAACCGTCTTGAATACCCTTATCTCCATTTCCTTTCTTTCCGTTGGTAGGCTGGAAACCGCCTTGACTCATAACTTTTCCATCATACAAAATCACATATCCGATGGAAGAGCGCAAATTTCCTGTAATGTCATTGTATCTGCCGCTATCTCTTGCGGTCTTCACGGCTTCCTCACCAATTTGCCCGAAACGGAAAATGATGAAGTCTGATATTTTGGTCATTGTTACTTTCAAATCCTTTCTGAGATTTCTCATATTGGTTTTGCTGACAATGATACCTTTATATTTGCCGTGATACTCTGTAACGGTTTTTCCCATAACTATACAAGTATTTGCGTTCTGTTTTGGCTTTCGAGATTTTCAGCGTTCATCACTCCATACTCTCCAAGGTCTTCACCCTGCCTTTCGAGTCTCACACGATTAAATGAGAGGTCATCCATTTGCTCCGTTAGAATGGTGAATGATGCTTGACGGAACTCGCCATCCTCATACTTTCCCTTTCTGTTGTCGCTATTGGTCTTGATATGGCATGGTATAGGGTCAGTCCACAATGATGAAGACTCAACCAACTCACCGAACTCGTTTTCAGTCGATGCGCCTTGTGTCATATATTGAAAATGTCCGTTATATCTCATACTTACCAAAGATTAGAGCCATCCTCAATTTCTCTCGAATACTCCGATAATTCCTCATCCGCATCGAGACCGTAATAACTACACCAATAGATGATACTATTCTTGATGGCATCCTCGCTCATTACGGATGTGGAGACACCATTCTCCGAGCGGCTACTTTCCACATATCCCATAACGAGACGGATTGCAGCCCGAAAGATTTGAGGGTCTTTCGGGGTTGCTTCCGCTTTTGAGTCAATGCCATCATTGAATAGCGAAAACTCTATTGTCGAATTATCGGGAAAGAATGTGCTGCACATGGCATTGCACAAACTTCTCGTTGCGTTCAAGTTATCCACGGCTTACTGCTGAGTTTTGAGGGTGTAGATACCATTCATCTCAGTAATAACAGGGAGAGAGAGACTTTCAGCCTTGGTGAACTCTACACCGTTGCTGCCTTGTGTCTCGCCAACACCCCACTGAGATACACGAATACGACCATAGTTAGAGTATGCGACTCCCTGCTCTGGTTTCAACTCGTTATTGCTCCAAGCATTCTTAACGAGTCCGAGTTTGCCATCTGGTATAAATACCATGTTCTTCTCGTTCCAAGGAGTATAAGGAATACGCTGTTTACCCTTTTGGATGCGAACCTGTCTGCGGATAGGCTCAAAGATAGGGTAACTATTCTCTTCCATGTATGCGTTGATGTCCTTTAGCTGAACCATCTTAGATGATTTGTCTGTACCCCAAATCATCTGCTTCATCTTCTTGGAACGGCACATATAGGAGATACGAGATGGGGCGCAAAGAACCTTGGAGAACGTAACCTTGTCCTGTGCTGCATCAATGATTGCTTGGATGTCCTCAAAGCAATCCACGGTCTCGATATTGCCATCATTCCATTCCGTTTTGGATGATGCGATGTTCTCTGCTGGCTGGTTGAAGTCGATAGTACCACGTACACCGCCCTCGGGGTTGATGTTGTCATCAATCTCCACCTTACCCTCATTGGAGAGAGGGCGCAAGAAGAGAATATCAAGTTTTGCGAGAACCGCATTAACCACCGTTGTAACATCACCCCACATGAGTTTGATGAGCTGCTCATTCTTTGCGCTATCTGGCAATGATTTTGAGTCTAAAATCTGCAAAATCTTACGATAGTTCTGAATGGTCATAGGAAGAGTGAGAGCGTGGTTAAGGATATGCTCCTTGACGGTCTCAAATCCCTCATTACCGAGGATGGCTTCCTTGGACTCTTCTCCTATGGTAGGTGCTGCCACCGTGATATTGTATTTACCGATAAGTTCCTCAAAGTCGAGACCGATGGTAGGTACATCCCAATCGAGATACTTCTCAAAGATGACGTTATCAAACAATCTCTTGTGAAGTTCGGAAGCCTTATCGAAGCGAATTTGCACGTTTCGTGTCAACTCGCCAAAAAGTGAACTGAATAAAAATTGTGGCATTGTCTTTACTGCTTAATGAATATGATATTCGGGTTAGACTTCAAGCTACCGCAACCACCGCCCCAATCATTGAGCCATTCGGTAGGAATTGGATTGCTTGTGTTTTCAGATAGTACCACGCAATCGTAAGCCACATCGAGGGTAGGGAGACCCTTGCCATCGAACTTCTTGACTGCACCGAGAACCATGTTAGGCACATAGAGAGGTGAAGCATCACCGCTTTCTACCGTCTTTGACTCAACGATAATATCGCCCTCTGTAAGTCCTGTATAGGCTTTGTCGAGAGTTACCTCATCATACTCAGTGTTTGATGTGTCGATACTCTTGATGGATGGAGTTGCCTTTCCATCTCCAAACTTGGTGATAACATCACCGACAACGAAATAATGCCCCTTGTTGATGCGTGGTTTCGTTGTTGTACCTCCCTTGATTACGGTTGCGGTCTTGACTACTGCTGCGGTCAAACCATCCTTGTAATCCACATGGATGAGGGTTGCACGTTGCAGAACCGTACCGATTGGGAAAGTCTGCAATGGTTTGAAACCGCCTGGCAGTATCTTCGCCTCGCCTCTCCAAATTTCGGGAGAATGACCGTCTATAACGGTCTTTTTGAAATCAATAGCCATGTCGATTTAATTAAATGAGTGAATAATGATGGAGCAATTAAGCATCTGGCAAAGTCTTAGCCCAAGCGTCAGCCGCCGCTTTCATGGCTTCTTCCTTTGTTCCTTTCTCGTTTGCCTGCTCCTTTGGCACGAGATTGTTTGAGACCAATTCCTGCTTGTATTCCTCTAACTCTTTATCAATGTCAGCATCATCCGCAAATGAAACCCTCTTAATCAAATAGTCTGGAATACCGAGTTTCTTAGCCTTTTCAGAGATAAGGGATGCTCGCTCAGTTGCTTTCTCCTTTGCTTTGAGGGCAGCGTTCTCAGTTTCGAGTGCTTCCATCTTTTCCTTGAAAGGAGCGAACCACTTAGGAGTTTTTTCATCACCATCACCCTCACCATTGCCCTCATCATCGGATTGCTTGGTTGATTGTGGTTTCTTCGATGTCTTTCTTGTGATTTCCCCCTGCATAGCCTTTGCATAAGGTACAAGCAAATCCACCGCCTTATTGATGTCCTCATCGGTTGCATCGTCTTTGAGACCCTTAGAGCCGAGTTCTGCCAACTCATCAAGAGCCTTTTCTGTAAGTCCGAAATCCTTGCATTTCAAAGATAATGCGGTCAAAATTTTCTTTTTCATATTGTGTAATATTTAATGTAAATCTAATTCATCGGCTACAAAGATAGCGTAAAATTTCTAAAAACGTGCGCAATAGGCACGTTTTTAGCAAAAATAAACATATCTGATTATTAGGGCTTTACAAATATCGCAAGCATTTTTGGCTTTAAATTAACGCTTTTTAAGTAATAAAATGTTGATTATATTAAATATATTCCATATCTTTGCAGCATGAAAAGATGCCTAACAAGCACTTAAAGAAAATATTAACAATTAAAACATATATCGCCATGTTACAAAAAGAGTTTGAAGAAAGAGTCGGTTTCAAGGTTTCTGCATCTGAGTACGGAACAATCGAAACATTGTATAATGAGAGCGACCTCGATAAGGACGTTTTCTGCGCAAAGTGGAAGAAGAACGACCGCATGGAGATGGCAGAACTTAACGCAAATACCATCACCACCCTCAACAAACGTATATTCTCAAAGGATGCCAAGATTAAGGTACAGGATGAGACCATCAAGCAAACCGCATACTTCCTTATCGACAAATCGGATGAAACGGATGATGTCGAACTCTACAAGAGAGCAGTAGAGCTTATCGGAAGAGGTGAAGCCGTCATCTACAAGTTGAAGAATGACTATAAGATGACCGATGCCGATAAAGATTTCATCGTTTCAGAAGTCCAAAAGTAAAAAGGTAATGGGTGGACTAACCACCGCCCACAATTCAACGCAATTATGAAAACATATTCAGTTAGTTTCTCTGAGCCTGTTGCAGTAACATATAATGGTATGCACTTCGATACAGACAAAAGAAAATGGGTCGATGGTGAATATACCGAAATGGAGCAACACGTAACACTTCACTCTCTTGCATCCGCAAAGAGACTCATCAAGCAAAACCGTGATAAGTACGTTTCATCCTGCATCACTCAGACATGGAGCAATGGGGAATGGGAGAACTTGGGAGAAATCAAACTCAAAGGCTCAAACAAAACCTTTGTAGCCAACACAAAACAGAAAATCGCAAATTATTGATGATATGAAGTATCAAATCGAGTTTAGATATTTTGACAACGACACGAAGAAATATGTCGTGATAGATAGAAGTACACCACATTCTCATAAGTGGTGTACTGATTTCCTCAAAAGGTCTGGATATAAACTCAAAGGGCAATGCGCAACAAGTCATTGGGTCGGTGTCTGGTCAACAACAGAGGGAACAACCGCATACGTAATCAAGACAAACAACAAATAAATTTCAACGTAATGGAAACAACAGAGACAATTCAGAAAGTAAACGAACTTGTATCAGTTCTTACTGATGACCAAAAGCAACTTCTCAAAGATACCATCAATATGGGCTTTTGGGGAGATACGGATATGGAGTTCCGTAAGGAGAATGATGAGGTAGAGACGGTATCGGCTTATGGATATTGCACGAATGATGCAAAGAAAGCTGGAAACTTCAAAGGTCGCAAGATTTCAGCGAATTTCCGTGCCATCTATAAGAAACTTTGCCCAAATGAGGGTACAGGTCGCTTTCTCACTCAAATATCGGATTGGTGGGGTGATGGTTCGGGCGATATGCTATTCATCCGCAAGGAGTATGCCCAAATGTTTGAGGAATGGGCAAAACAGAAGTAACAATCATCGGTCTCTCATCTTTTATGGTGGGAGACCATAATCCACAAATACAATATGAAAGCATTTGATATGCTAAAAGCCTTGCATAGTATCGACATTCGCAAGGGAGAGGATTATATCAGAACCGCAAAGGAAAATGGGTATTGTCTGGATATTCTGCAAGGCAAATTAAAACCTAAACATTGGTATTTCGTGGATTTCCATGAAAAATCAATACTTGGGCATCCCGATGTTATACTTACAATGGGTAGTAACGAGAAACAATATTTTTATGAACTTGAAAAGTAACTATTATGGAAAAGAACAAGAAATCAAGAAGAGACCAACTTATCGAAGCGTACAAACTGACAAAAGAGGAAATCGCATACCTTGACCTCTGCCACACTGATACATGGTTCACTCACAAAGAACCTCAGATGTATATTATGACCGCACGAAGAGCCTTGACTAAATACCATTGCTCAGAATGTGGTTGCGAGATTTCAGAGAATGAGCAAGAGGATTACGGTATGTGCAGCCGATGCCGTGAGTCCTTTGGCGATTAAAGTTGTCAATATAGGCAATATTGGGCGATTTCCTACGTTATTATTATAGTGGATGATAATTTGTATCTCCACCTTATTTTTAACGCAGGAAAAGCCTTTATAAGTATATACAGATGGAAACGAAAGTAATTCATTTGCATTTCAAGGACGATGGGGCGAGTATCATACATGATTGGTATTTTGGTTCACTCAAAGCCATATACGACTCCCGAACCGTGGAAGAGATAGGAATATCATACAAATCTCTCACGAATGCCCTACGTGGCAAGGAAGTGTATGAGAACAAGAAAGTAATCATCCGCATCGGGAAACTTGAAAGAAAACCGAAACAAAACAATTAAATGAGCAATCGTTATGGAATTATACACAGAACAAACCGTATATAATGAGTTTCGACATACATATAATTTCAATGGGAACAATCAAGAGTTTGTTTTGTTCTTGAATACTTACTATGATAAGGTTAAGAATACTCCTATTGAAACGATAAAGAAACTTTTGCCAATTAGTCATCATGGATATAGTGGTACATATCTTGAACAATGGATGATTAAAGAAACCCTACCAACAAAAAACTATCCATTTACAATGGTAGATAAAATATTTAGCTGGTATGGAGACCGTACTACATCGGACATACTTACGTCAGTAGCCAATGCAATAGAAGAATTGTACTATCGCATGATGGTTCAATACTTGTATTATCTATATTCGTATAAGGAATATGATGAAGCAAATAAGGAGTTTAATTATATAATCAATAATCTTGAAACAATGTAATTATGAATGAACAAGATTTATTAAAGTATTGTTTTTTCTACAAAGGAGAGGCGATAATCCCTCCAACTTTCGATAAAAAGAATGAGGGTAAGTTATGGGTTGCGGAAAAATACGTTTGCGAGGAAATCCCTAATCTTATAGATAAGGAAAATCCACGCAAAAGTATTGCATCTTTTGTTTTTGCCTATGTAAGCAAGTGGTCTCCTTACAATTTTTTAGAAGTAATGGGAACTTACCTACAGAAAGCCCCCGATTTGAAAGATTATATCAATGATATTTATAACTGATATAATGTACCACTTACTATATAGTATATTTTAGCACCTGCCGCTTTCCATTTCTCTGCAACTTTGAGGAATTTAGAGCGGCTTGGTTCTTTAAGGTCATAAGGGAACGTTAAAGACTCCACGCAATCAACTGTCAAATCTCCATGATATTGCAATTCGAGATAACTACTTATATGGTCTCTCTTGAATTTTGCCAAGTCATGCGTTTGTATAGCATCATTGTCTGGTGTATTATACAAATTGTCGAAAGAGCATGATTTCGGGTCACTAACAAGAGATGGTTGAAATCTCTCGCCTAAAGAGTCTCCTGCCGTCCATGTGGCAATAACCTTGTCTTTCTTAAATCGTATCTCAACATTGCCGTATTGTCTTGCGGTGTTATGACTCATAGATGATACAATGTCATGGTCAAGCAAATTACCATATTTCTCATACTCATGGCGTGATAATTGGTCAGTCGCAAGGTCTTTCCCTAATCCGAACAATCTATGAGCAGCCCCCAATCGTGCATGACCTGTTTCAATCTTGCCCGATGTTTTACTACTACCCTTATAACCGCCAGAAGAACCTGTTTCAAATGTATTCTTAAACCACGAATTTAGTACAGGTTCAAGCGTTGTGTCATCAATATTCATACCGAGGTCATGCTCATCAAAGAGTTTTCTCATCAGTCTCTCAATCTCATCCTTATGGTTCTTTGCGGTATCTCCATATTTGGAAGTTCTCTGATATTTTGCAATAGCATCTTTTAGATGGTCAAGAGTTCTTGGCATAGAAGAACCGAGTCGCTTCTTCAAGTCATCCACGGTTTCACTCTTGATAGATGTTGATGATGTTGTCTTTGCTTTCTTAACTCCCTTTGATTTGAGTTGCTGATATTTGTCATTCAGTTCTTGGGCTTTCTTTTTAGCGAGAACCAAATCAACATCAGAAACAGATAGCAACTTCCTCATATCGTCTGCCAAAGTCTTGATAATCTTACTACGAGATGTAGAAGCAAATGCAAGCGCATCGTCAACACTATCAACAACCGCCTTAATGTCTATCTTTCTTTGAACGATGGCAAGTTCTTTCTTATACGCATTTTGCGCAACTTTCCATGTGGCATACTTCTTATGAGCTTCAACCCATCTAATTTCACTTTCGAGGAAACTCTTTCGTGCAAATAACTCAGTACTCTCTCTTGCAAGTCGAGACTCCACGGCTTTATTAACAGATATAGCATCAGCCATAGAGTAATCTTTTGCAACCTGCATAGGGTCATCAAGACGTTTGAGAGAAAGAATTTGTTTGCCCAAACTCTTTAACTTATCAGCCTCTAATTTGATGAGGGCAAAGTCTCTCTGCTGGATAGCCTTAGATAATGATGATGTATCAACATCTGAAATGCCATCCATATAACGCAAAATTCTATCTCCATAGTGAGAATAAGCCTTTTCTTTAGAGATACGTTTTTGTCTCTCTGCCGCTCTCTGTTGGATTTCCGCAATCTGTTCGGGTGTTCGGGCTGCATGACGTTCCGCTGCCTTATCCAATATTGATTGCTTCTTCCTGCGTTCCTCACCCTCTGCCACTTTCTTACTCCAATACTCACGAAGTTCTTGCTCCTTTTCGGGTGTACGTTCCTCATGTCTCTTGGTTGCAATCTCTTCGATGGATGGTGTTTGCTCTGGATTGAGTATCTTATCAATCGCCTTGGCATTGTTCTTGATGAAGTACGGTTCTGTTCCTCTCGCCTTGGATGCCGCAATCTTATCGGCATTGTCATTCACCCATTCCTTGAAATTGTCGGGATAGGACTTGATTTCTCGCCCTCTGACAAGTCTTTTGAGTTCCTTTCGCCAATCCTCACCATTGAGCATCATCTTTGTTAGATGGGCGGTTTCCTCTGGTGGAAGAGTGATAGGGGTAACATAACAGAAACATTGAGGATGCCATCCATCGAATACAAAATCCTTTGGATAATCCCCTGCCAACTTATCACAAATATCTTTCTTTGGATGACTACGAGACAAATTCACTCTCTGACCGAGAACAAAGTCCATTTGAGACCATCTTTCATGGTCTGCCCTACGATAGGCTATATTGGTCTCTGTTCGGGTTACACGCATGGCATTCTTGGCAGAAGACTTATATACTCCTGCACCTACCTTGTAACTATCCTTATCGTAGTCTATCCATTTATATTTACCTGTTGCTTCATCCTTGACTCGTTTCTTCCATTTCCTTTGCCATTCCCCATTTTCATCTTTGTAACGAAAACGTCTGAACATCAAATCGGGGTCATTCAGATATTGGCGAACCTTACGAGACATGGAAGCGGCTGAATTACCCTCACCAATGGCAACGGTCATAGCCACCTCCATCTCATCTCGAAGTTGCTGAACGTTCTGCCATATCCTTTGTGAGAGGTTCAATCCCTTTTCTGCACGATTGATAAAGGATTGTTGGGCGGTCTCGTTCCTGTTAGTCCATGCCGTGAAAGTCGATGATGAAAGTACATCCTTGCCAAAACATGATTGTACCAACTTATCGCATTCATCGTTTGCCTTATCCCATTCAAGCACAATCCCCCTCTTAATGGCAGTCGTTACGACTGAGTGAAGTTGTCTGAGCAGGGCTTCAACTTTTTTCTGCATACTCTCTTTTTGTGCATCGAAAGAATACATCTCCCCCTCATCAAGTTTAGGCATGGTTTTATTGAGTGCAAGAATGGCATTTACCGTTTTGGCAAATGCTCTTCTCACACCCTCTGCATAGACCTCAGTACGTTGTATTCGTGCGAGGGTAGCCGCCTTTGAGTCATTCTTGTTTGATGAAGCCATAGGCTATTATGCTGATTTCTTTTGTTTCTTATCGTCTTTTTTCTTTGGGTCTTTGTTCTTGTCTGGGTCATCGCCCTCATCGTCATCATCATCCCCATCTCCGAATGACTGCGCACCCATACCATCAAGACCTCCAAATATATCTTGTTGCTGTTTGAGCTTGTCTTCTTTCTCCTTGTCAAGTCTCTCGTTCTCTCTGTGTGAGTCCTTGATGAGGGGATTGAGTTCAACTCCTGTTTCTGTTGACAGGATGCCAGCATCAATCGCCTTTGTGATATTGTCGAGGTCATCGGCTACATCATCCCCAAATGGTTCTTGAAATTCGTGACCTACTTTCAACTCTTCGCATTGTGAGTGCAATTTCACTTCGAGAACGTTTCCGATGATGGCAGTAATAAGGGATGCCGTGCGGTCGAGTAGTTCCTCATGGCTTTCCTTGTGCTTGGATGCCTTGATGTCTGCCAAGAGCATAACGGTACGCAAAGCCTTTGCCGATAGGTTGGATAATGATTTCAGCGTATCGAGAGAAATCTTTGGTGTAAATGTCATGGATAGGATTTTATCCTGCAACCATTCCACCTCATCCTTTTTTGATTGTGGTGCATTATCCCATGTGAGGTACTTAGCCGCCTTATCCACTCCGTCCTTGTCGTTTGTGATAAGGAGTTTTGCCGCCTCTTTCTTTTCGGGCATATTCTTGATGATGTCTGCCGACATAAGGGCGATAGGGTCTGCAAAGTAATCGTTGGTGTCTGCCGTCTTGGATGCGATGTATTCCTCACGATGGATGAGGTGTTCCGCTCCGTGCCATTCCTTTTCTTGTAGGAATAGGATGATAGGGATTTTACCAATAAAGTTAGTCTCTTCCACTACCTCCCATCCGATACTCTGTTTTGTGCATCGGTAGATTACATCCTTGGTATATACATCGAAATGATACGTCAACTTATCATCAATATCCTTGGTATAGTAGCCCCATGCCACGGATATGAGGTTTTCGTATTGGTCGAAACGAGTATATATCTCATCTCCCTTACTCTTGGCAAGTACCTTGATTTGCACATCGGGTCTTCCGTCATCATCTTTGAATACACGGAATAACATTGCGCTTTCGGTCTCTGACCCTGCAATGCGTTTGCATTGTCTGATTTTGGAGTTGAAACGAGTACGCTTTATCACATCTTGGAACTTTTCAAAGGCTTCATCCGTCCCCTCTGATAACTGAGTCCATTTTACAGGTCTTCCATAAAGGAAAACGAGTGCAATCTCATTGATGTAGATAGGGTATGGAATAGGTAATTTCCAAACCTCTTCTTTTCTTACGAAATTGCCTTTTTTATCTGTGATAATCTTAGGCTCTCGCTTCATAATCTCGTGCGAGAAAGTATCATACTCCTTGATGGCTGCAATGGCTCTTTCTTGGTTGTTGGTCATTTTCTCCTTGACCCTTGAAATGTCCTTTGCTGCCAGTAGTTGCTCAAACTCTTGGTTAGTTCCTGTGAGCTGATTGATGTAATTTCTGAATAAATCGAATAATACCATACTATTGCATTTTTAATTGTTACAAACCAAATGAAGCCTTGTTCAAGCTATCATAATCAATATCATCGTCATCTTCATAGAGGTCGTTAATGGCATATCCGAGAATATCCACGAACTCATCATGCGGTTGTGTAGGGAAACCGCACACCTCATCCAAAAAATCCTCATTCCAAGACCCCTCAACGAGAAAGACCCTACCGCACTCAATACGAGGGGAAACCGCCCTCAATCGTACTTCCTTATCATCGGTTGGTGTTGGTGTCTCCTTGACATTGAGGGTAGTGATTGCTCTCAACATCTGGACTACACTTATACCATTCGCCTTAGGCTCGATATTGAGTTTACTTTCCGGATTGCCCTCATGTGCATCCATGTAGTTAGGCAAGAAGCGCAGAAGTTCGGGCATCTCCTTATACATCTGTTGGGCATCATACAGATAGATGTAGTTCCTTATCCTGCAAGCCGCCAAAATGCCGCTTGGGTCGTTGTCTTGTCCCTTTTTCTTCTTGTTGTATGCCGTATCGAGGTAGAAGTGCATCGGCTCGTTATATCGCAAGGCTGTAAACTCTGCCATTGATATTCTTCTGAACCAATCTCGCTTAACGATATTACCTCCCTCAACGGTAGGATGCTGCTGATAGAGGGCATTAAATTCCCTTGGGGCTCTCGCTTTCTGTTTCAAGAGTTTTTCGATGGAGTGGTGGGAAGACCATAGGGCATCGCCTACGTGTCTCTTACTCAGTCCACCATCATGCTCTATCTCGCAAATGGCTGGAATTGCAAGCACCGTCCATTCATCGGGTTCAGCTTTCAGAATACGCCCTGCCAAGTCATCCTCATGCCATCGGGTCATAATGAATAACTGCCGAGAATGGTTATGAAGTCGAGTTGTGAGAACGGTATTATACCAATCCCACACCTTTTGGCGGTACGTTACAGAGTTGGCTTCATTCGCATCCTTTACAGGGTCATCTATGATTGCAATGTCAACAGGAGTACCCGTAAGAGAACCGCCCACACCTACCGCCTTGTAAAAGCCACGGTGTCCCACGGTCTCAAACATATCCACGTTACGCAACACTCCCTTAACGCTATCCCTCTGACTTGTGCCATTGAGGTAAGTTTCGGGGAATATGGCTTGATATTCCTTGCTATCAATAGTCCTTTGTATGGAGCGAGAGAATTGTTCCGCAAGGTCTGACGAATAGGAACTACCCACGATTTTCATATCAGGGTTCTTGCCCAATACCCACGCAGGAAAGTTTCGAGAGATGATTTCCGACTTACCATGCTGAGGTGGCATGAATACCATCAAGTTCTTAATCTTACCCTCATATAGCATTTGGCAATGGTCAGCAACCAACTTATGAAACCACTCCAATTCATACTTCGGGTTTGAGTAACCGAGAAAATGCGAAAAAGAGATTGGAGCTTCAAGCCTTAGCTTTTCCTGCCTCAATCTCATCAATTTCATTCTATTCTCGATTACTGATGATTTCATGTCTCTTCTTGTTTATCCAACTTTTCAAGACGCTCGATTTCTGCATTGATTTCATCGAGTGTCATATCCTTATCGTCTTTCTTTAGAACGTTATCTATGCGTTGTCTTTGCTGATAATGCTCTGGGTCGAGGTTTGTGAGTAGGAAAATGGCTGCACCGACATTGGGCTGAAAATAGACCTTTTTCTTCTTCATCTTGGTAATGTGCGGCAAATTGGGATTTGTTGCGTTCGGTTTGTATTCCGTTTCGGTTTCCTCTCGCTCATATCCCTTAGCCACCATTGCAAGTGAAGCGGCGAGGTCGTGGGTTAGATTGGTCTTGAAGACTTCTCGCCCACGTTTGATAGTTTCCTTGAAATCGTCCTTTTTAAGCCAATTTCGATAGGTCTTATCGTTGATGCCCATTTCCTTGCAAAAGTCTTTCAACTTCGCACCTCCATACTCAATTAGACCATGCTCTGAAATCCATTCCTCAATCTCAGCCAATTTCGATGTACTATACTTACTCATTCTGTAAATCTATTAGTTTATAGAACTCATTACGCTTATCGGGGTCATCCTTGAAAACTCCTGTGAAGTGGGAAACGGTCATCTTTCCTTTGTTTCTCACACCTCTCATAGACTTGCAAAGATGCTGACCTCTCATAACGATGGCAAATCCGAGAGCCTTGCCGTTTAAGGCTGCATCCAACATCTTGATGATGTCGGTAGCAAGTCTTTCCTGCAACTGCAATCGGGCTGCACAATAACCGATGACCCTTGCAACCTTGGAGATGCCAAGTATGCGACCATCGGGAGATGGAATGTAGGCAAAGTAATACTTTCCAAAGAACGGCAATATATGATGCTCGCACATGGAATAGTAATCACCGCTATCAAATACGATGTCGGTTTCTTTTTCCTCATTCGGGAATGTCGTTATCCGTGGTATCTTGTCTTTATCATATCCACGGAATATCTCATCCCACATTCTGATGATGCGGTCTGGTGTTCCTTTCAGCCCCTCACGGTCAGGATTTTCCCCGATGTATGATAATAGGGTCTTGATGGCTTTTTCCGCTTCATCCCTTGAAATATCTCTTTTCATGTTATCTCACATTTAGTATTTTCTGAGTCTGCAATGAGAGATGCCATTTCGGATGAGATAGGATGTAATCAATACATTTCTTGACTATCTCCTTGTTCTTGCACTCATCGCCTGTATCACACGGTTGCAGACTATAATAATAGGCTTTGATGTCGAGATACTTGCTTACATCTATCTTTCCATCAAATACCACTTTCACCTCATCAATCTTCTCTTGCTTGATTACTGCGTTCTTGCAGTAATCGGTCTTTGGGCTGCACGTCACCCAATCCACCACGTTATGAGGTAGTTTCCTTGTTCCATTGGTCTCTACTTGGATGGTGTAACCGTGAACCTTGAAGTAATGGCATATCTCAGCGGTCAGTTGCAAAGACGGCTCTCCACCCGTAAAGACAATATGCTTTGCCGTGAAATCTGCGATTTGAGCCATTATTTCCTCTTTTGTGAGGTCTTTATAAGGCTCATGCTTGGTATCGCAAAACGGACACCTCAGATTGCACCCTGCCAAACGTATGAATATAGAGGGCGTTCCTGTATATGCGCCCTCACCTTGCAATGAGTAGAAAATTTCGTTTACTCTCATGGCTTACTCCTTATCCTTGACATATACGGCAACATTGCCCTCTGACTCCTGCACCTTTGCCTTGTAACACTCTGGGATTTGCTCAGTACACCACTTTGCAATATTCTCAGCGGTTGGATTAAATGGCAGCAACTCGTTAAAATTGCCGTGGTCGAGATAACCGTGTATCTTCTCCTTTGCGTGTTTGAAGTCGAAGACCATACCATCCTTATTGAGTTTCTTTGCCTTGCAATAGACCGTGATAATCCAATTATGACCGTGCAAGCTCTTACACTTACTATCATAGGAGAGTTCAAGTTTATGGCAACCTGCAACCTCCATCGTTTTTGCTACATAATACATACTATCTAAATTTATATAAGTGAATGAATAATATTATACCTCATATTCGGTAGGGTCTTCGATGCCTGCATCTCGTAAGGCTTCCTTTCTTTCTACACAAGTGCCACATTTGCCGCAATGTTTCTCACCGCCCTTATAGCAAGAGTATGTCTTGGAATAGTCGATGCCGAGAGACTTACCTATCTTTGCGATGTCTGTCTTTGTGATGGTGGTATATGGCGCATCAATGGTGATACCCTTGTATGTGCCATTCCTCATAGCCTCAGATATTGCATCAATGAAGCCCTTACGACAATCGGGATAGATGGCATGGTCTCCGAAATGATTTGCAATGAGTACCTTTTCGAGTTCACGGCTCTCAGCAAGACCACAGGCAACAGATAACATGATGCCGTTTCGGAATGGTACGACCGTTGATTTCATGGTCTCATCCTCATAGTGACCATCTGGGATAGCCGATGCGCCCTCCAACAATGAAGACTTGAAATAATCGTGAATGAATGTGAGGGGGATGATGATATGCTCGATACCAAGTTTCCCGCAATGGTACTTCGCAAACTCTTCCTCTCGCTTGTTATGATTGCTGCCATAGTCGAAAGTAACTGCCACGGCAATCTCATCCTTTTTGTCATAGAGTAGGGTAACACTATCCATGCCCCCACTCAGAATAATCAATGACTTTTTCATGTTTCTTGCTTTTATATGTGAAAATACGAATAATCCGACTTTTAGAGTTTCATGTCAGCGTACATACTGAATTTAACCCACTCATTGAAATTGTTTACCGTTCCCTCCCTTGGTTTGAGTCTGCATCCATCTTTCGTTATCTGTTCCATCTTTTCGGTCGATGGGTTGAACTTATAGAGATACCCCCCTCTATTACCACAAAGCCATGCGGTGCTATCCACAGAGTCGAAATGATACTTTTTCAAGTTGGCGATGTTTGTATATCCCAAACCATGAATTTTCGCCCCATGCTCATGTGCGGTATTGATGAACCAAGGGAAAGCCGACTCGTACTTCTTTCGTGGTATCTCCTTTGTCACTATGCCACCAAGAGCAACGTATGGATATTCCTCACACATCTTGATGAAATATTCCTTTCCTCTGTTCTTATGCCATACAGGAATAGGTTTCTTTCCAGTCATCATTTCAAGTTTCGCCCTCAGTATCTCCACCTCTTGAATACCTACGACACTATCAATATCGAGTTCAAAGAATAGTTTGATGTAGTACTTATTGATGAAGTTGGCGTAACTCTCAACATACTCATCCCAATCAATAGTACCTTTGTGAGACCCTGCCATGAATGTATATGCGCCACTATCCAAGAGGAACGAGCCGAAATGACCGACCAAATCCATGAATTTCTCATGTTTCCTCAGATAATAGAAACTTTCGAGGATATTGAGATTACGCATATCACCATCGAAGAAATTTCTCGAAGTTTCCTCTCCATCAATGAATGACCTCATTACTTCCACTACCTCACCCCTTGACTTTGGGGATGCTTCATATACTTTCATAAGGCTACGGTGTTATTTGATGGTGATACCCGAATAATCAGAGAGTGCCGACTCAATGATGTGTTTAATCTCTTCCTTGTCGTTTTCGAGGTCTGATGGGAGCTTGACGATAATTTTTGCCTTGTTGTCCTTGGTTTCGTCATCATCGAGGTTATCAAAGAACTCATCCACGTTAATCTGACTCTCCATAATCGGTAGGTCAGTACCCCATGATGTGAGTTGTGCCTCATCCCATTCATTTGCGAGTGCCGCCCATTCGTAACGACCGAATGAGTTATTATCGAGGATTGTGTATGCCTTTAGTTCTTCGATTGTAGTGTCTGGTGATATGATTGCGCAAGGAGCGGACTTGAAGCCAAGTGACTTCATAGCCCTAAAACGCATATTTCCCCCAATTATAATATACTTATCGGTATTTTCTATATTATTATAATATTTATATACTTTAAGCATATTATATTGGAGGAACTGAGGATATTTCTTGATATTCTCTTTGAGTAGGTCGAATTTCTTATCCTCAATCTCACGAGGATTTGACGGCAACCCCTCTAACTGACCCTCATTGAGTTCCAGCATATCAAGTGGCAATACCGTAAAATTTACGATATTTGGTTCTATTTGCGCAAGTTCTTTTTTCATCCTAATACGTACTAAAATTATAATTTCAGTCGCAAAGATAATAAAAGAAGTGCGTAATAAGCACTATTTTAATGATAATTAGCCTTTTTCGTGCAAATATTGCTCGATTTCTGTCTTAAAATCATCAAAACTACGACAAATCACGTATTTATATCCTGCCCATTCGGCTTTACGCTGCCATATCTCTTGTGATGGTTGCTGTCTGCCTGTTGGTGTCTTCATTTCGATACAAAGACCGTGATAAGATTTCGATGGGAATAGGAGTAACAAATCCGCCACTCCCTTTTGTGTTCCCTCTGCTTTCATAATTGCTCCCTCAACTCGTTTTCTCGCTCCACCGTTGGGAACGGCAAAAAGCAATATCGCAAGTTGGGGATAGGCGAGACGAAACCACTGAACACACCCGATTTGTATCTGACTTTCAAGATGTCTCATAGTCTTACTTTCTTTGTGTTAGAATGGCAAATCATCATCATTCTTTGGTTGTGGTGATGGTTGTTGCGGTTGTGGTGGGAATGGTGCATTATTGTTGTAGTTCTGGGATTGATGTTGCTCATTTGGCTTTCGGTCGAGCATCTGCAACGTGTCCGCATCTATCTCCGTTATGTATTTCTTGACTCCGTTTCTGTCATCGTAGGCTCTTGTCCTTATCTTTCCTTGCACAAAGACCGAACTACCACGATGGAGATACTTCTCCGCTATCTCAGCGAGACTGCCCCAAATGACCACGTTATGCCATTCTGTTTTGTCTTGTATGACCGTGCCATCTCGTTTTTGATACCCCTTTTCGGTCGTGGCTACTGAAAAGCTCGCCATCTTCCTGCCGTTCTGAGTCGTGTTTATCTTGGGATTGTCACCAAGAAAACCGATGATTGTCGCTTGATTTAATGATGCCATATTGCGTACTACGTATTTTGTTATTATTACGTCTATATAATATATATACTATATCATTATATCGTTGAATATATTGATAGCATTAGGAGAGATGGCAGATTTCGCACAGAAACCGCCATCTCTCGCATTTTCAGCCGTTGGGCTTATAGTTTATCGTTCCATCTCATTTCGGTGCGTTGTCGAAGAGATTTCCCTGTATCGGTTCACTCTTGGATGGATTAATGCCAATGATTTTGTTCACCCTCTCAATCTCATTGTCTATCTCCCTTTCGAGAGCCTTACTTGCTTCGAGTGCCGCCTTGCTTCTGGTCTTGAAATACTCCTTTTGCTTCATACGCATCAAAGAGACCTTATCGAAGAAAACTCTATGCTCCATGTCCTTGCATATCTTGTTTGTCATTTTCCTCAATACGCTTGATACTCTCTGCAAGAACCTTTCTGAGGTCTTCTTTCTCTTCATCGGTCATACCTCTTCTTGCAAAGGCAATTCCCGACAAAAAGGCATTTGACACTGCCATCTTTATTGTAATCGGCTCATTTGGATTGATTACAGGCTCAAAGGACTTTGCGATTTCAAGAGATACCGCTCTTTCAAGTATGTTAGGCTGGAACTTGGATAAATCGACCGTGATATTCTTAGGCTTCTTTGTTTCCATCTTTCTTTTCCTCCTCTGTCTTTGGTTCGTACTTGAAAACATCCATTATCTTTGTCTCGTTAAGTCCTACGATGTCATAGTCTATCATGGTCTTTCCCATAAACTCATCGACATAACGCAAGGCTCTTGCAAGTGATTTCGCTTGTACGAGATAAGTAGTGTTTGAACGTTTCTCCTTTTCGGTCTTCTCATCAATGGTGATGAATTGGAGTTTTGCCTTATACCACTTGTCATCATCATCCACATCGCTAAACAGAACCTCAGAAGCGTTGCACTTCTTGACGGCATCCACTCTGAACTCTCCCGAAATGTAAACAGACATTTCATCCGTTATGCGGCTCTCTGCTTCTGTGAAGCTGAGGGCATCCACCAAGTATGGCTCATTCACCATCTTCTCAGTTCCATCCTCCATCGTCTTCTGATAGCGGACTTTGCACTCAATGTAATGTTGCATAATAATTAATACTTAATCGTTTGTAATATTAAACTCTATCTCATTTACTCTACGTAATATGATATTCTTAGCGAGTTCTACGTTTTCATTCTTATAGTCGAATTGTCCGACCTCTCCTGCATAGGCATCGAGGATGGAACGCAAGGCATCAATCTTAGGGTCATGGATGCTTTGTCTCTTCTCTCCAAGTCTTTCTGCGATGACCTCATCCATGTGGGTGTTGTTTTGGTACAACAAATCCACCATCAACATTCCACAGATGGCATCCGTGCGCATATCGGAATATGGGTAATCGGGCATCTTCTTCTTGAACTCAGCGTTTACAGAGAACCATAGGATAGTGAAGTCCTTTTTATACTCTTCCATGAAACGAGCCATCTCTTGCTCCACGTTCCTCTGGTGCTTTCGGTCGAGGTCTTTGCTTACCGACTCGAAATAGTTGCGTTTCACCTCATCATAGGCTCTGCCGAGTTTTTTGAGGATTTCGATGCGTTGGTCTGCCGCATATCTCCTGCACTTGTCGGCATAATTAAATGCGAGGTCAGCAAAGATGAGGGGGATGAAAGCCATCTGAATATGCTCCCTCTGGGTAAACGAGTTCATCATCTTCTCTGTGTCTTTCCTCACACCCTCACGAAACTCTCTCTCAAACTTCATCTCATCGGTCAATATCTGCCAATCGAAGCGAAGAGCATTCACTCTGAGAGTTTGTTTCTTCTTGGTAGGATGGACTACCTCTATAACGGTAGTACCATCCTTTAGACTTGACACACCCTTGCAAATGTAAGACTTTCCGACCTCAATCAATGGGGATTGCTTCTCGCTACATTTGCGAGCCGTTATCTCTATCACTTCCCCCTGCTTGGGTATCGGGTGATTTCTTTTCTTCCTGCTGCTCATTGTTCGTTGCGTTGATGTATGTGTTCTTGATTGTTATCTTATGGTCTTGCAAGAAATCTATCATTTCTCGCAAATCCTTATTCTTGATGTCTGCCTTATAAAGCAAATACCACAAAAGAGAGAATATCGCATAATGGAATATCTCTCGCTCCTCATGCTGCCATACCGATGTGATGGATGCAAACAGATTGTAACTAATGAGGACTATAAACCAATTTATCTTTTTCATTTGCCGTTAATCTTGTTAATCAAACTCATTATATCAGAGTCAAACTTTTGTTTGTCAAAGTCTTCACTCTTGGATTTGTCCGTTACTTCCTGCAAGGCAAGAAGCCCCATGATAAATAAACTCTTCTCTGTTGAACTCCATATCACTTGAATTTTATGATGAAATAATCCTTATCGAGAAAATCATCTGGGCAAAGCCCTTTCTTAGGTTTCCCGATGGTGATACTCTCGATTTCTCGCTCAATATGAGGGTCATTGTTCTTTGGATAACCCTTTACAATGATGGCATGAGTGAATGACTTTACATCAAGTTCTTTGCCCATTGCTCTTTTTAGATAGAAAGCGGATGGATTGTCTATTAGTCTTGCTATCCAATGTGGCTTTATCTCCCGATACTCTTCATCTTTCGTGCCGTTGGCTATCATTGAATACCAAGGCTCAGCAAGATGTAGGGTCAATGTTTTCTTTTCCATATTGCTCAAATATTACGTAACTTTACCGCCTTTTCTTTACAATACACAAAGTTTCTCGTTGCGAAAGATAGCCATTTGCGAGGTGACTGCACAAGTATCTTCTTGTCAATAACCTTTTGATAACACAAATCGACCGCCTCCATCAAGTAATCTTTTGCCAAAGATGGCATACACTTCGACTTTGTTACCCTTAGGATGTATGGTTCAATCTCGTTTGCAATGTCTGTTAGATAAACAAGTATCTCAGATTTCACATCCTCACCTTGCAGATGTTTCTTTTGAAGTTGTAACCATTCGATTTCTTTTTCAATTTTCTCAATGGATGATTTCTTGAACTTGGCGAGAGTCTTAGAACGTTTCTCGTTTCTTTCCGTTGGACTTCCCAATCTTATACTACCATCATCCTTGATGATAAACTGAATACCCCTTGGCACGGCTTCAAATGGTATGTGATGTATGGCACAAAATGCAATCTTAGGAACTGGGTACATCTTTGTTTTCCCATTGTTTCGCAAGTTCACATATTCAACGCTATAATGCACATACCCTTTCAGTGGTTTGTTTGTCTTGGTGTTCCAAACCTTACCATCCTCATAGCCATAGTTAGGGTAGCCGACTATCTCTTTCATATCCTTACTATTTTAGATAGCCCCAACATCCCATAATGATGGGGCTATAATATTTACTATATAATAATCTTATGCTCATCGGTTAGGGTCTATTACGATATTGTACTTTTCGAGGAATGGGATTAAACCTCTCAGCATCTTATCACCCACAAGAGGAAGTTGGCGCAAACCTGACTCTGGCACAACTTTCTTGATAGGAGTCTTTGCAGCCTCCAACAATTCAGATAGTTGTTTTTCAACTTCATCGTTTCTCTCCATCTGGGCGTAGAGGTCTTGGTTTAGTTTCTCGTTATTCTCTTTCAACTCTGAAACCTCATCATTTCGTGATGCAACCAAATCCTGCAACCCTTTGATTTCGTTATCTTTGTCTTCGAGAGTCTTCTGCAATGCTTTAAGTTCATTCTCTACTTTGGTAGTATTGCATCGCATAACGATAAACTCATTGATAATGTCGAAGTTCCCGATGGCATCCGTCAACAACTTTTTGATGGTCTCTGATGCTTCAAATGCTTTCTCTGACAAATCACTTACCTCATCGGATGCCTTTTCTGTATCGCCATCATGCTTTGTGGTTTCTGCCGTTTCCGTGGTGTCATCCTTTGGTGGTTCGAGTTCCTTGACATATTCCGCTGCTGCATGAATATCCTCAAATCCCTTATAATGGTTCGCTCCCTTTGTTTTGAGGGCGGTCTTACCATCGTAGGCATCCCACATCTTGTTTTCGATGAGGTATTGGATGGCTTTCTTTGTGATGGTAGCACCGTATTTCTCGATGTATGGAAGCAAAGCACCACACCAACCGCCATCTACTACCAATCCGACCCATTCCAAATTTGCCTTATCCAACATGGAAACCTCTCTCTGGTTAGTGTAGCATGATTGAATGCGAGAAACCACGTAGATAGGTTCTGCCAACTCCAAGAAACGATTGTAATTGAACTCTATCGCCCCTCTGACGATGCTCTCAGCATTCTTGATGCCATACTTTTTGAGTATTCTCTTTAATTGTGAAATCTGTTGATTGTTCATAATAACTATGTTTTGTTGTTGAAATCCTTTAACGCAAGATGATAAACATCATAGAACTTTCGAGTTACATAAACCGTGGCAATACCTACATCCAATGTCGGATAAGGCTTGCCATCGGTTATTTTCAGTTCTTCATCTGGTCGAGTGAAATAAGCCCCCAATGCTTCTATCAGAGACTTTAACCTTTCATCCCCGAAAGTTGATTTTATCTTTTCTTGCTTCCTCAGAGCAAACCTTGCCATTACACCGCAAACAATGATGGAGTGTTCACCTCAAACTCTATATTCTTGCAATTCTTGATGGCTTCATTGAAGTAACTCTCTTTCAACTCGAACCCGATGCCAAAACGTCTCATCTTGATTGCTTGGTACACCTCAGAGCCGATGCCGAGAAATGGAGTCAGAACCTTATCGCCCTCATTGCTCCAAAGAGTGATTGCTCGCTCGATGGTTTCAAGTTGGAGAGGGCAAATGTGCTTCTCATCGTTTGCATCCCTGCCCTTAACACCGTTCAAAGTCTTTGAGTAGTCTATATCCATCCACACAGGCGATGCGTACTTCTGCCAAGTATCGACCGATATATCACAATGCACAGGATGCTCATGCTCGCCCTCCTTACGGAATACCATCAAGTAATCTGGAATACCAACACGACTCATGGCTGCGTCTTTCTTCACTTGCTTATGGAGCAATCCAAGTGCCTTTGTGCGCTGCATCTCTGTTACAGGGTTCTTCCAAATGGTCACTCTTGAATGATAAACAAAGCCAACCTCTTGGAACGCTTCAAGTATCATTCCCGAAAAGTCACGAAGACCGATATATCCCTCCTTGCCCTTTTGGATAGGCAAGTCCATACAATGTACTGCCACGTTTCGACCACTCCACATCACACGGTACAACTCCTTAACGAGGAATTTGAAAGCGGTGAAAAACTCCTTGTAATCCTTGGAATTTCCCATATCCTCCAACTTGTCCGAGTAGGTGTAAAGTTCTGCAAATGGTGGTGAGAATATAGAGAAACCGATGCTGTTGTCTGGTACGTTCTGAATGAGCTGCACACAATCGCCAAGGCGAATGTCGCAATTCTTGGACTGATAAATCTTATCTACTTCCATTTTCTTTAGTTTTATCTTGTTATTGATGTTTCTGTTCATTGCCTCCGTCATGGACTTCTGCATATTGAGGAATGACTTTTGCTTTTCCTCAAAGGATGATTTCACGTTCTGCATGGTGTCGAGCGTGATGAGATGGATATTCACCTCTTTCTGCTGACCGAAACGATACGAGCGGCGAATGCCTTGATATGTCGCCTCAAATGAGAAATCGAGGGATGCAAACATCTGGTTTCTACAATTCTGATAGTTCAAACCGAATGATGCAATCTTCAACTTTGTAACAAGAACACGAAACTCTCCCTTTGCAAAACCAAGCAATTTGTCTTTCTTGTATTGCTTGTTATCGCTTCCCTTGACCTCCACGGCATCGGGGATGAGGTCTCGTAAAACCTTACCCTCTTCATCCTGCCCAATCCATATAAGCCAATTCTCCTTTGAGTTGTTCACGATTTCGGCAACCCTTGAAAGTCTCTGATTGATGGTTCTGCGTAGTTCCTTGTGGTAGTCAGTGGCAGACACCGCCATCTCGTTGAACAATGCGCCATTGTCTTTCTTCTCTGTCACGATGTAATCCTCAATCACATTCATCGGTGGCAGATTGTAACCGTCATCATCAAATCCGATGTCCGATGGCTTACTGAGCATTACCGCCCAAGTAGAGACGAAATCCCAAAAATCCTGCTGCGCATGACCTTTCAATCTCCAATCAGATGTAGAGCCACCATCATGCACAAAGTACATTGCAAGCATTTCGTTTCGGGTCATTACGTTCAAAAACTCAGCATGGTTGCAAAGTTCCGTTGTGTCGTTAGGTGATGGGGTAGCGGTACAACACAACTTGTAAGGAGTATCTTTGAAATCCTCAATGAGGGCGGTTCTGGTCTTTCCTGCAAAGTTCTTTAGGATGGAACTCTCATCAAGCACGACCCCCCCGAAGAGATAAGCATCTATATTCTCCATGTTGTCGTAGTTCGTAATGTAAATGCCTGCTTTCAAATCTTGGTCGAAGACGGTAAGACCGATTTCCTTGACCTCATATCCGAAATGCTCACCCTCCTTGATGGTCTGCCCGATGACTCCCAAAGGAGCAAGTATCAAAACAGGGCGGTTGATGTGCTTCTGCACTTGGTAAGCCCATTCCAACTGCTGAAAGGTCTTTCCCAAACCGCAATCCTCAAACATGGCAAATCGACCTGTCTTCAATGCTCTCTTCACGCAATATCTCTGGAACGTGAACAACTTAGGATTGAGGTCTTCATCGGCAATCTCAAAACCGCTATCATGTACCGCTGTCTGCTTCTCAGCGAGGAACTTATAATATTCGTCTAACTTATCCATTTTGTATCTTATTTCTGTTCTAACATTTTGCAATATGATGTGTCTTCAACTTGATACATCAGTTTGGTAATTCTCGAAATTCTCTCCAAATCCTCCTTTGTCAGAGGTCTATCCTCATCGTCTGAATTGTCATCGCAATTATCCGATGTGATTTTGTGCTTTATGATGTAGGCTTCCGTAAAATCGTCTATCATCCTCTTCATCTCCTTGTTGAGTTGGGCTTTGTGCCACTCGTACAGGTTAGAGAGTTCTGCAAACTCGTAGGCGGTCAGTTGATAGTATATTCCACCACTGCCTTTGCTATATTGGAGTTCATTCTTGTTGAGTGCCTTGAAATAACATTGATGGAGTAGTTTCTGCTCGTATTTCTTACGACAAGCGAACTTGTACCATTTTCTTTCCTCTGTCTTCTCAATGACCTCATCGAGGGTTATTCCGTATTGTCCGAGCAACTTATCAAGAAGTCTCTGGGCATTGATGGCTTCACCTTTCTCGCCACGTTCTGCAAGTGCTTTGAGTTTCAAAATCTTACTCTTGATACTCTCAAATTCCTTATCTGTTGTTTCCATCTCAAAATGCAATGTTATAGGGTTGATTTCTTAATGTCGGTCTCTTACTCAGAATAAACTTTGTGAGTTCATCGAGGTCGATAGGGAACAATGCGCAATACTCATATCGCAAAGTGCAAACAAATCGACCTTTGAGCATGATGTCAAAAACAAATATTTTCATCCTTGACCTCCTTTCTTGCACACTTCGATGAAGTTTCTCGCTGCCTTGATGGCTTTTGCAGCATAATTACGTTGAATGGCATCTATATCCATACTCGCATTTGGGAGTCTGCTATTATTCATTTGCGAGATGAAAAGTTCCTTGGCAGTGTCAAACTCTCTTTGTTCCCAATTCACGGATGATGTTACCATCTTGCCGTTCTTACGTTGTTCTCTCACTTGCTCAGCCACACAAACCTTGCATCGGTTTCTGTAACTCTTGGAGAAATCCGAGATAGGCAGCTCACGACCGCAAATCTCGCATTTCTTTGTTTGTTTTTGATTTCTTGTTTCCATTGTTGCGTTGAATTATTTGAAATTTGCCGCTTTTCGTGCGATTTCTCGCATTTTCTCCCAAAAGATGAAGAACTATTCATTTGAAAGAAAATAATGCGTGATAAGCACTTATTTTCGGTATGTTTCGTTTCTGAACACTATGCACTCCAGCATTTCATTGAAACGGTCTGCGACCCTCGCCCCATACTTGGCTCTTATTTCGTTCTTTGTGAGGTTGGTCGTTATGACCGTGAAGAGTTGGGCATCGTATCGGTATTCTATGAGGTCGATAACAGGATTGAGGATGTTTCCGTAGTCAAGTACCTCAGTGGGCTCTCGCCCCATATCCTCAATGGCGAGCATATTCTTGTTTTTGAGGTTACGAAACTCCTTAATGTCCTTTGCCATCGCTGCAATCTCCTTTGCATCCACGATTTGAATACCGATTTGACTGCCATCCTCAAAGAGGTTTTTACGATTGAGATAGTTGATGGATTGCTGAAAGGCATAGAGCATCGTTGTCTTCCCATTTCCACAGAGACCAAGGAATATCATCCCGAACTTCTGATTTCCACTTGTGAGGTAGTGAGCGATTTTCTTGATGTTATCTCTTGTCGGCTCATCATCCTTGAAGTCTCTATGTCGAAACTCGACCTCTGCTTGATATGCTGCCGTCAAAACATCCTTAGCCTGTTCCTCTGTGAGTGGAAACTTAAAACGTTCCCTCGTAGTCTTCTGGTGAAGTAGCATTTGTTTCAAAACGCTTACGTTGAACTTTTCCATCTTGTTGATAAATTCCATCGTCTTGTTTTTTGTTTGAATGATTATCGTAATTCCCATCAAGTACCTTTTGGAAGTTGGTAGGAAGAAAGACCCAATCGAAGTTTGCAATCCATCCACGGTCATTATTGCCGTTTAGAAAATCACTTTGAGCCATCTTTCTGACCATTTCGGCAATAGCCTCTTTTCCGTGTTCCCTGCATCGGGCGAGTATATGATTTTTTCGTTTGCCCTGTATTGAGCGAATTTTCGGGATAGTAGATTTTTGTTTCTCGATTTCCGAGTTCCAAAAAACAACAAACTTAGACAAATTCATATCGCTCTTTTGAGAGTCCGACTTTTTGTCGGACAAATCTTCTGAACGTAGTGAAGAAGATATATTATTATTATATTCTTTACTTTCTTTATTTGTTGCTACTATGCTATACGCTATGCCGTCCGCTATGCTATACACTTTGTCTTTGTCTGTATGCCTTAATGTGTCTGATTTACAATCACTTGACTCCGATTTTTGCCTATACACTGTACTACCCCCACTTTTTTCATTTATGCTATACAGGGGGTTATCTACTATGCTATACACTCCATCGTTATCGCTTGTCTGATAACTCTCGTAATTACAGATAGTTATGATAGCCGTTTGCCTATACAATACTTTTCTTGTAATCATTCCCTCTGTTTCGAGGGTTTTGAGAAACTTCAAGATGGTTTGATGGTTCTTTCCCCAACGGTCTTTTAAGTACCCGATAGATGCGACCATCTGCCCCCTTTGCAAGGTGATGAGGTGGGCATCATGGGTAGTCTTTCTTTCCTCCCATGATGCCATGAAGAGCAAATCGAGCCACCATTTCAGCCGCTCAGCATCCTGCCAAAGCCAATGCTCTATGATTTTACGATTTATCTTTATCCACCCTGCCATAATGAAGCTTACTTAAACAAATAATTAATCCAAATATCTATGAATTGCTTACCGCAATAGATTGCCAAGTCACGAGACTTGAAGGCAAGCCGAGAGCCGATACCCGCACTCGAGTCCGCAGAACCGTAACCCGCACTCGCACAGACGAGACCGCCACTCGCACTCGCATCGCTACCCGAGCGACCGACAAAACGGCAACGTTCCTTATCGTCATCATCCATTTTATCATACTCTTCTTGTGTGTAGAGACCGAACCAAGGATAATAGCGATATTCATCCTCTGTGTACTCTGGTCTCCATCCCTCGTTTAATGCTTCTGCAATGATGGCAAGGCGAGTATATGCGAACAGATGCAAGTTGTTGTCTGCTTCCTTGAAAGCACTACTTACCGCCTTGTATTGGGCAACGAGAGGATGGTCTTCACCGATAGCGTTTACCGCATCCTCGAATGTCTTGATACGTTCTTTGATGTTCTGTGGCTTTAGTGCTTCCTCACCGAAAGCCTTAGTCATCTCGTTAATCACTTGCTCCTTACTGATTTGTGGGTAGTTGGTAAGGATTTTGAATAAGCCCTGCAAATCGGACTTCTTGATTTCAATAATATCTTTTTCCATGATTATTCATTTTTATCTGTTTTGTTACATGGTGGTGTCTGGTGATACTCGATGTAGTGTTTGAGTACGAGACAATAGCCACCGTTTACCAAATTGTGCTCATCATCGCATTTCTTGCAAATCTCATTCATAATCAAAAATCATTTAGAGATAAATCCAATTTCAACCCCGATTTAGCCACGTAGGTGGGCTTTCCTGCGATTTTACGGATAGATTGGGAGAATTGCTCGGCGTTCGAGTTTCGTGCGCTCAGATGCAACAAAATCACCTCTCTCACATTTCGTAGGTCAGTTGATTTCAAAACATCCTCAGTAGTCTTGATTTCCATGTGTGAATGTAGCAATCTGTCTCGCATGGATAGCGGCATGATGCCGTTGTCGATATTCTCCTGTAAGATGTCATCCGAGTAGTTGGCTTCAATCATAATGTGGTCGAGGTTTGGAATGTTGTACTCCAACATCATAGTATCTGTGATGAATAGTAATCGCCCCATCTCTTCATGCTCGATGATGAAACCCACACATGGCACATCGTGAACCACACTCAGAACAAAGACCTTGAACCCACCGACCTTATATCCGTGCATCGACTCAATCTCTTTGCAGAATGCCCGATTTTTGACTTTCTTTGCATCGAATACTTCTGGTATTGCAAGAACCTTGATGCCGTTCTTTGTCATTTCAGAGAGAAACTTGGCATGGTCGTTATGCTCATGTGAAATCAAGCATCCGCAAACCTTGCTCATCTGCCAATCGAGAGCTTTCTTCACTTCTCTCATGTCAACTCCTGCTTCTATGATGAGTGTTTCTTTCTCCGCTTCCAACAGATAGCAGTTTCCCGATGATGAAGAACCTAAACATTTAAGTACCATGCCTTGTTTCCTTTCTGGTTATGTGGTTAGAAATCGGGAGCATTGTTTGTGTTCTGACCATCATTCTTTGGCTCATCCGCTCCCTTTTGGATGATTTCGCCTGTTTCCTTATCTACTTCCTCATAAGAAGTATCATCAAGGTTGATGGTGGTCTTGTTGGCATTCTCTGAAATCATGTGGTTTCTGTCCGCATACTCATCGCCCTCGTTATCTCCAGCCAAAGCACCCTGCATCTCTACTGAGAGATAACCATACTTGGATAGAAGTCTGCGGATAACGGTCTTCAATGCCATGTCGTTGAAATTTCCCATCCAACCAACGGACTTTGATACCTCGTTCTTCTTGGCGATTTCGATGAGTTGTGCCACGGTCGTATCTTTCGGGATGCTCTTTGAGTATCGCTTGGCATACGCTGCCATGTCTTCAAGTCCGATGTATAGGGTCTTGTTAAATCCGTTCAACAACTCGAAGTAACAGAAGTAACCAATGATTTTGTCTGATTTCTTCTCTCCGTTGAAGTCGATTGCGCCTGTGAGCTTGTCGGCTTTTCTGAGTTCGCCCTCATAGACGAAATCAGCGTTAAGGGTCTTATACATACCTGTGCGCATGGCAAGTTGGATGTAACCCTTATAGCCTGGTATGAAAGTAGGTGTCGGTATTTTGTGCCAAACTCCTTTCTCATCCTTAACCGAATTGTTATATACCACGATGTAGGCGAAACCGAGTGCCCTGTTAATCGGCAAACGTAACACGGCTGCTTTGAGGGCTTCACAGATGATGGCATTTGGATTGCAACTCTGCAAAGACTTGTCACCATTGTAGAGGTCGATGATGGAAGAAACAAAGAGGTCTTTGTGGTCTGCCAATGCGTTCTTGAATTGCTCCTGTACCGATGGAGCGGCGAGAGTGGCTTTCAACTTTGCGATGCCTGTCTCTTGGTTTGTTGCTAATTGATTGCTCATAATTGTAATTTTATTGTTTTGATAACTTATTTCTTGATAGTGAGTTCGTCATCCTCAGATACCACCAATCGGATAATCTGTGATTGCGTAGGCAAGAGTTCATTGATACTCTCTGCATTATCCGTGAATATCGGTGCGGTGATGCCCTCGAACTTGCATATAGCGTTGATGATGTCGAGTCCTGCGTTAATCTTCATTGCATGATTGAGGGAAGAGTAAGGAACACCGCTAACCATCGCCTCACAAGTCTCAACCTCTCCACCGTTGATTTGCTTGTCGAACATCTTGAACGATACGAGTTTGAACATTCCGTTTATCTTGCGCTCCACGGCTTCGATACGTGCTTTTGAGAAGTTTTGGATGGTAAACTCCATTTTCTCATAGTTGGCAAGTTCATCGGATAACGTGCGAAGTCTGGTCTCCAACTCGCTGATGCGCTCTTGGTTGCGCTTGGCGGTCTCACGGCTATTGAGTTTCTCCTTGATGCCGTCAATCTCTGCAAGTATGGATGCTTTCTTGTCTTTCAATACGAGAGTGTTCGGGCGGTCGATAGGCTTTGCAAGTTCCTCATCAATCTTTGTAATCTCAGAGGATAGTGCGATGTACTTCTCATCTGCCTTGATGGTGTCGGTAGCATCTGGTTCGACCAAAACGACCTTGTAATCATCGGATGCCTTGATTTCCTCAATCTTCTTGTTGATGGTGTCGAGGTCTTTTTTGTTCTGACCGATGGCAGTATCATAGGTTTCCATCTTTGCCTTGTTTTGTTTACCCTTGCGGTTGATTTCCTCCAACTTGGATGCTTTCTGAGAATTGAAATTCTCTGTCATCTCCTTTTGCTTGGCTTCGATGTCATCCACATCGAGAGGTCTCTTGCAAGTAGGGCAAATGAAATCCTCATCGTTGAACTTGATTTTTTGGTCGTTGACCTCATGCCATTCTTTCAAAAGTTTCTCTCTGAGTTCTTGGCACTTCTTCAAGTTTTCCTCATCATTCTCGATGCTGACTGATAGGGACTTTGCCGATTGCTCCAATCTCTTGATTTCGTCTTTGAGATTGTTCTGTGTTTCGAGTGCCTTGCGATACCCCTCTTGTACCTTTCCCTTGATGGTATATCCGAGAGACAATTTTTCTTGTCTGAGGTCTGCAAGTTTCTTGGCGAGGTCTAAACGCTTCTCGTTGGTAGCGGTTATGGCTTTGGATGCGTCCTCGATGGATGCTTCCACCTTTGCCAACTCTGACTTCTTATCCTGCAACTCCTTTTCGAGAGCATCGTAATCGTATGACTCTGGCATATCTCTATTGCGTTCGTCAATGCGCTCTGGGATGCCGTCAATCTCATCCTTGATAGGTCTCTTCTTGGCTGCGACCTCACGCTTGTACTCTTCGAGAGACTTTCCTGTAATGTGTTTGAGCAATTCCTTGAAATCTTCGTTATCATCTGCAATCTCTTCATCAGAGATACCTCCTGCCATACGGATGAGCATTGCACGCTGCGCATCGGTCTTCTGTGAGGTGAAGTAAGATGGAGAGGTGATAAACTTGAAAATCTGCTCAGAGCAAAGTCCTGCAATCTTCTCGTTCCATTCTTTCACGTTGCAAGGTACATCGTTATACAAGCGTTCCTCTTCGTGTCCTGTAAACTCTTCCTCAGACTGACCACGTTTTTTTTGCCATTTCTCTTTGTAGCGGCGGCAAAGTGTCACTTCCTCACCATCTACCGAGAGGATGACTGAAACCTCATGTGGTAAGCGTGGAATGGCTACACCGTGGATGTCAAGTGTCTTGATGTCGAAAGTCTTGCGGTCGAAACTATCCTTACCGAACAAAACCCATGTGAACCCATCGAAGACCGTAGTCTTTCCCGAACCGTTACGACCGTAGATGCTGGTCGATTTCTCATAAAACTCGATTTCGAGTTCTCGCAATCCCTTGAAGTTAAGGAAGTGCATTTTCTTTAAGATGATTGTTTTCATCATTTGCGTTGTTTATTGTTAATATTAAAAATTTCCTGTGGCGATGTAAGTCGCTGCCTTACTCTCAATCTCTGCCTTGCTTTCATATCTGGTATGGAGCATCCATGACTCTATTTCCGATTTTTTGAAATAGGTTTTGTTCCCTTGCTTGTAGTAGGGAAGAGACTTCTCATTTACCAAGTGTCTCACTCTACTCTCAGATATATCAAGCATGATGGCAACTTCTTTCGTATTGAGGGCATTTTTCGATGACATTAGGATAAGCCTCTCGATACGTTCCAATCTTTCATCCGTACTCATAGATTATTCCTCCATATTGTTTACTAATTTGGATAACTCTGCTATCTCGTTACGGTCATCCCAATACATGAAAAGGCGAAAGTATAGATAACCGAGATAGAAACCGATAGCCTTTGATACAAAGAAAGCCACCCACCATGCGAAACCCTCATAATCCTCTGGAGTTCCGAAAATGCCAATCAAGGCAACTGAACCGATGGCGAGTAATACCCAATATCGCCAATTCAAGATAATCCGTAACATAGTCTTTTTTGTTTTATGCCGTTACCTCTTTGGGGAATAGGCTGTTTATATCTGCACCAAATTCTTGTGCAATCACACTCTTTGCAAGTTCATCGGGTACTTGCTGACCACTAATCCACATTCTAACCGTTGTTTCTGACCGCTTGGTCAACGTGGCAACCCTCGAAACAAACAATTGCGCTGCCGTGGGCTTCTTCTTTTCATCCTCGTAGAGGTTTCTAAATGTCTTTTGAACCATTGCGTTAAATTATTTTAATGTTAATTATTTGCTTGTTAGGCACTTATTTTGTATCTTTGCCCCAAAATTTCTTTTATCGCAACTCAATAACTTTTCTTATTGACGCTGCAAAGATAGAGCATTTCTCTGAAATAACAAAACATTTCTCTGATTTTGTTCTGATTTTAAGTTTTATTAAGCAAGTTGAGCGTATGAACACTACAATTAAGGACAGAACCATCGAGTTCGTTAAGCATAAGGGGATTACGATGAAGACCTTTGAACAAAGGTGCGGATTATCCTCTGGTTACGTTACCTCTATGAGAAAAGGGTTTGGCTCTGATAAACTGAACAATGTTCTGACGGCTTTTCCCGAACTTAATAGAGAATGGTTATTATATGGAGAGGGCGAAATGATAAAGGGAAACGTATCTCAAACATCTCATGGAGACAATTCTCCAAACATAAACGGCAATGGCAATCACTTAGAGCCAAATTCTTCTTTGTTAGATAAGGCTCTTGATGAGATAGCCGCTATGCGTAAGGCTCTGACTGATGCTCTGGCAGTCAATCAGAGAAATACAGACCGATTACTTAACATTATAGAAAATATGAGTAAATGAAAGATTGGAGTAGAAAAGTTATAGATGCTTTGAAGTATCAAGTATCATTTGGTTCAGTTCCGAGTGATATGAAATCATCTCTTTTGTTGGAACTTGGCAAAGAGATTGATAGAAGAAAAGTATATAACGAGCCTACGCAAGAGATAGAAGCACTCTATCAAGATGCGTTGTCGCTCAATGTCTAACCTATATTATATATAATAATGAGAAAAGTATTATCATTGTTAGCAGTCTTTGCATTTGTCTTTTGTTCTTGTTCAGAAGAAAAGGTAAATGACCCTTATGTGATAAAGTATGCAAAATCATTAGTTAGTCAATATCCAAATTACGCATCAAACGAAATGGCAAAAGATGCTATAAATGACTCTATTACAAATCACTCACGCTCTTTTATAGGAAAGGACGCAAGAGATTTGGATGATATAGTTTTTTCTTTTGATGATTTGTTAGATGGTAAAGATGGCAAATGTGCTATTTTCGTTTCTTCAACTAATTTTTCAATAGATGCGCCATCTAATAGCAGTGATAAGTATATATCCCCTTTTGTGAAAATCATCGCTTTTGGTAGGATTGACAATAATATTGCTGCAAAACTTGATAAGAATTGTAAGTATAAAGTTTCTGGGAAACTACATGAATGGGATGGAGATAACAATCTTAATGTATTGATGTCTTCAATGTCTGATGATTTGGACTTTGGTACTTATATTCTTGATGATATGACTATAACAGAAATCACAAATGAGTAGAAGACGAAATTATAGTGAAGATACAATCGCCATCATGGAGCGTTTCTTTCAAGCGTTCCAAACTTCACTCGATAACAAACTCATAAAGAATACCTCTCAGTTCTGTGCGACCAACAACATAGACAAACGACATTTCTATGCTCAGCGCAATGATTTAGGTCGAGGTTTCTTTGAGGTTGGATGGCTCATTCCTCTTATCCGTGATTGTGGGGTCTCTTCAAATTGGCTTCTCACAGGTAAGGGAACGATGTATTTGCAATAAACGAAAAAACGGAAAAGGTCGTATCGTGTACGCTTTTCCGTTATTTTGTGTCAATGTCTTGGTTAATCGGTACGCTTATCCCCATTTTCAGTACGTTCTCCCAAAATATCGGGAATGTTGGCAACCGCCTTTTGTTTGTTCTTATCAAGCACCTTTGCATAGATTTGAGTCGTATTCAGTTCACGATGACCGAGCAACTTTGATACGGTATAGATGTCCGTTCCGATGTCGAGCATCATAACTGCAAAGGTATGTCGGGCGCAATGGAAAGTTATCTTTTTGTCGATGCCTGCCCTCAGTACCCATCTCTTGATGGTCTCATTCGTGCAAGTAGGCGAATGAATGTCCGTGAATATCTGTTCATCGGGCATCCCCCTCTCTCCAAGTAGTTCTGCCGCTTGTGGGGTAATGTCGAGGTATTCTTGCCCTCCTGTCTTCTTCTGACGGAATATAATGCGAGTGAAATCTCCTTGCTTTTTGATTTCCGACCATGTGAGCCGCAAAACATCGCTTCTTCTGAGTCCTGTGAGACATGAAAACAAAAATGCTCGTTTGATGTTTGGGTACTCGCATTCCGTCTGGGCGAGCTTCTTCACCTCATCAATGGTGAGATACATTCTCGTACCCTCTTCCTCCTTGAAGTTCTCGATACCTCTTATCGGGTTGTATTGGATGATGCGGTCTTCGTATGCCTGTGTTAAGCAAGCACGCAACTTGTTGAAGTAACTCAGCTTTGAGTTTCGGGATAGGGGATGGTCTTTTATTCTCTTTCGATAATCGTTCCCCCATGCTACCGCATCATTCTCCAAGTAGTCACGAAAGCCCTGCACCCATTGAGGGGTGATTTCGGCAAATGTGATATTTTGGTTTGGCTCATACTTCTCCAAGTGCTTCAAGCATGACCGCCAATTTCCCCAATTACCTCTACTTTCCTTGCCGAGTCTCTTCTCACACATATTTCTATAATAAGGATAGAAGAGAGTTTCTTCCTTATATGCGGACTTGAAACCAAACTCGCCATTCTGCATATCTACCATACGCTTTGCCTTGATGGAGTTTGCAAGGAGCATGGTTCGTTTGTTCTGCTCCTTGTCCTGCCTTGTCTTTTCTGGTATGAGGTAAAGTTTCAGAAACTCATATTCACGCTTGCCATTTCTGTAAATGTCGAGATAGAGAGATATGTTTCCATTGGCAAGTTTCTTCTCTCGTATCTTAATCGGTTCTTTGCTGATGTCTGCCATAATCCTATGCGTTGAATGTTTGTTACTTCTGTTACCCGATTTTGTGCGAGTAACAAAATAGTAACGCAAAGATAGCATATAAACGGCATACTACCGACATATTAACCTAATATTTATATTTGCTTAACAAATCGCAAATCATTGATTATTATGTTATTTATGTGCGATAGTATGCCGTTTGCGTGATTTCTTGTTTTCAAAGAAAAACCCCTTACTTTCCGATGCAGAATTTAAGGCAATATATTTAATCTGCTGAATATCAATAGTTTTATATTTTGTTACTATGTATCAAGTAACAAGGTGGTAACAAAAATTACCCTCTCTGCCATTTTGACATGGAGAGAGGGCTTTCAACGCAACTGATGAAAACAACATCAGTATGGGCGCAAAGGTAGGCAAAATATTTGAGATTAGATGAACCTACGAATGAAATTTAACAAAGGTTTTCTAAAAATCCACCCAATAGAGAGAAATAGCAAGGAAAGGACTATCGGGAAACCGTCTTTGCAAGTCTTTTCCCATTTTGTCAGTTCTCTCGCCACAGGATATGGAACTTTGACCGCCTTATTCTTATATACGATACTATCCTTATAATTGATTGGTGTCTTTATCGGGATTGGTTTATCCTGCGGTTTTGTGTTCAACGTATGGAATAGCGAACCATCTGGATTGATACGAGCCAAAGATGATGCAAAATCATTTTCGAGGAAACTTGTACTATCCTTAACGGTTCTCTCCGCTTTTTGCTCTGGTACATTGAATAACACGGTATCGGTTTTCCATTCCGTGCGATAAACCACCTTGATACTTGTACTATCATGTACGAAAGTTGGGGGGGCGGTCTGTTTCGTGGTCTTGCATCCAATCAGAGAGAGGATGATGACCATCAATAGCGATACGATAGAAAGATGTCTCATATTATAATGATTTGATGTAGGTGATAATTGAATTAACGTGTAACTCTGTGATTTTCTGTTTACCCTCTTCTGACAAGAGGAAATCCACATCTTCCTTGTTGTCTTGGAAAAGATTTTCAGTCAGAACGGCTGCGCAAAGAGTATCACGGCATATAGCGAGGTTCTGTGCGATGTACTTCTCTTTTGGTACTGCACGATTGCCCTTTAAGTCGAGATTGATAGCTTCATCCCAAAGGAAAGTAGCCAACTTCTTACTACGAGCGGATGCGTTCAAACCCACATGAGCAGAGAAACCTCTTGCATCATGCCATTTTCCATCACCTCCTGCCGCATTGTTATGGATTGAGAGTACCATCACATTCTTTGAGCCGAGCTTACGGCAAATGTCATTCACTCTCTTGCAACGAATGGATAGAGAAACATCCTCTTCCTCTGTCACGATACGCTCAGCATCATATCCACGACACTTCAAGCAGTTTTCCACTCTCTTAGCAATCTCTCTTGCATAGGCATATTCTCTGAGTCTGCCATCGGGGGATTGCTTGCCCGATGTATTGACACCATGCCCATTGTCTATAAGAATTTTCATCATTATATATTTTGATTGATTTTTTGTATATAATTTTTCCGAAAAATTGTATTTTCGTTTTTATGAGTTAAGTCCTACTATGTATTTATAACCATAGAACAACCAAAACTAATCAGAAATATCCGAGTGTAAATC
>ERZ1034678.14-NODE-14-length-104590-cov-192.654738_pt1 | contig 104590 bp, 156 predicted proteins | sample MGYA00520640_ERZ1034678 | MGnify/ENA primary metagenome ERZ1034678 (study PRJEB33766, sample SAMN09781767) | gut metagenome | biome: gut microbiome | host: Homo sapiens | place: Madagascar | study: EMG produced TPA metagenomics assembly of the PRJNA485056 data...
AATGGTTTATTATGGCTAGCGAAGGATACATAGACGTAACGTCGGAGTGTCCTATAAATTGTTCATCTGTAGGTTTGTAGACTCTAGGTTCATTGATGGTGTGTATACCACCTTCACCTATAGAGTAGCAAATATTTGAGAGAACAAACTTCTTCTCATAGTTTTCTTGTTTCTTATCAGACTTACTTGCATTGCAAGTAGCATTCTTTACATCCAATAAGACTTCTTTCAACTTTGGATTAGAATATTGTATGAATGGGAGTATGATATCACCTAGACAAATGTTTCCGACTTTTCGAGTTCGAGTTTTCAATTCATCTTTTGTAATTTTGGCAGTACTAATTGTTTTTCGTAAGAGTGCTTCCTCTCCAAATCGTACACCACTCATTGACAGTGCATCAAACCCCCATTCTTTTTCAACTTCAAGACGTAGTTCTACATCTTCTTTTACTTTATTAAGCAAAGTTTCAGTAGCATCTACGTCATTCACATTATACTCTATCATAGCGTCAATATCACATTCTTGGATCTGCATATCAAAGCTTCCTTCGTACTCTTGTACATTTGGCATATGTAAGAGTATTTCAATTTCTTTTAAGCTTTTCTGCTGTTTGGCGCTATAGAGCATCAACATAAGATCAAACGAATAAAAGTAATTTGCATACTTATACTGTTTAATCTTATCAATATTATCTGTTTTTTCCGAACTTATTATTTCTTTACTAAGATAATACAGAGAACTACAAATTCTCGAGTATCCTAGTCGCTTCATTCTATTACAGAAATGTATAATGTAATTTATGACTATATCGTCATAATGTTTGTTGTTATAACCGCACATTATGTGATCAGTTCTGTGTGTATAGAAGAAGTCAACTAGTTCTTCTAGTTGATTTTTTCGACAGGATATCTCGAATTTATATAGGTTATGATTCTCTGAATCTTTACAAGTACAATGAAAACAGTTTGGAAAAACTTCTATGTCATATAGAACTACTGGTCTTTCCTTTATTATCATAGTAGTTCCACTCGGATTCAAACCAAGGACCTCCTGATTAACATATCAGGCGCTCTGATCACTGAGCTATGGAACTGACCCAATTGGGTCTACATGACATACATAATATGTGCGGACGCTGATTAATGTTTTACGTCTTTCGGTACCTTTCTCGCTGCCACATATTAGTACAACATATAGTCCCTAGTGAGGGTTTGCACCTCGCAGTCATATCCTTTCGGAGCACACTAGGGTGACCAGTGGTGTCCTGGTCGATTTCGAAGAAGTTACGCCTTAAGCTGCCATTCGCATCTTATTTGCGCCTGGTAACAGAATTCGTCCTGTCTTCTTGCGATGGTCTTTAAGGTTTGTACAAATAAGATTACTGCGCTTTGCCTTTACCTTATTTGTCTCCTTACGAGCCATCTTCATGACTTTACTACTTTCTGGAAGATTGTTTACTCCTCCATGCTTAGCAGTTTCGCCATTATCTTTTATCTGAGCAATTTCTTGCTCGTGGAACAACTCGTCAGTAGAAGAGAACCTACCAATAAGCTGTAATTTGTCATATTTAGCGACAACTAAGTCTCTAATACGTTCTTCTGCAGCATTCTTTTCTGCTTCCCAAACTGGGAACTGCTGCGCATAGAACAAGTCGTCTTTCTTGACTGGGCATGGGTGCTTTCGCTCCCATTTCTGCAGTTTGTGCTGAACATATCCTTCCATGAGCTCGGTGCGGTTAAGCTTTGTAGTCTTTTTGCGAGATTCAATCTCGACTAAATTACGCTTGAGCAGTATGAGCCAAGATCTCTTTCGACGAAGACCATGGATACCATGCTTCTTACAGAACTCAGAAGTAGTTCCGTGAGACTTGTTAAAGTCTTTAAGCCACTTCTCTTTGATGTCACGATATTTTTCAACATAATCGTCCAAATATTGATTATTCTGGGTATTCATAACGTTATCTCCTATAATTAAGCTGCCTGTTTAACTGACTTTTGTTTAACCTCCTTGATCTGGGTAGGCTTCTTGTTTACAGCCTTAGCCTTAATTTTGAGCCCACGACGAAGCTTACGTCCTTCCGCCTTACTACCGTGACGGAATGTATACGTATTCTTCTCAAGCGTCTCCTTAGCCTTCTTCTTAGCTCTACGGAGATTGTAGAAGTTAACACTAGCATTCTTAGAACACTCGATAGTGTGAGGATCACCTCCCTTCTTGTGCTTGTTGTGGTTACTTGCAGATACGTCTATACCAGCCTCCTCGAATGGAGACTTGCTATCAGAACGATACTGATAGAATGTAGCGTTACCCACAAGATCGCGCAGCTTTTCAACTACGCTCGCTGGCACATCCTTAAAGAATGCCGTAGAGTTAGTAATGCATGCTGACTTAATGCCGCAATCCTTTACCAACTTCTCAAGCTCTTCCTTCTTCTTCAGAATGGAATCGCATACAACTGTTATATTATATGCAGTAGCGTTGTCCCACTGCTTCTTTGCGATGTCTACTACCTTCTTGGTGTCGGCATCATTGAGATGCATACGCTTGCATCGACGGGTAATTGATGCGATGTGACGAGCCTGAGCGATATTACGACGCTCTTCCTGCTTCTTCAAACGCTCCTCTAGAGTGATTTTAACAGGCCCTGAAGCCTTTGTCTTCTTGGAGTCGATCAACTTATCCATGATGCTCTTCTTACGCGCCTGACGAGCCTCTGCGCGAGCCTTAGAGGCAGCATACTTAGCTTCCTCCTTCTTAGCTGCCTCAGCCTTCTTCATTGCTTTAGCATCGTCTTTTGCTGCAGCAATTTCTGTGTTTTTTACAGCAGCCTTAGATTCTTCCTTCTTAGCTGCCTCAGCCTTAACTGGTGTATTTCCTATCTTAGCCTGAACCTTCTTCTGGTTCTTCTTATTTTTCTTTGACATAATCTTGATAATTTAATGTGTTAATAATGTTATTTTTAAGGCAAGGGATTCCTTATTTGTGGTTCGTGTAAGCCTCGATCTTACTCCTTTCGGCGACCCTTATATTTGTCTCGAACCTATAGCATTTAAGCCGCTAGATCCATCTCGAACTTATCTGCAATGGTATCCTTAATCTCAATAGAAGTCTCATTATTGAACTTCTCGAGATTAGCGTCAAACTTATTTGCTAGTAGCTGCTGCTCGTGAATAAGCTGTGCAATCTTAGCTGATGAGAATATCTCACGCTTAGGCATAGCCTTTAATCCCTTCTTTGCCTTAGTTGATGGATCAAGTGTCTTGATCATCTTGAGCTGAGCTATAGCCTCCTTTGCCTCACATGCTGCAAAAATACTATAGTTATTTGTCTTCTTGAAATCCTCATAAGAGAATGTAGTTGTACCTGTATTAAGAGCTACCAAAATACCCTTAATCATAATACGCTTCTCACTGAGTTGTACAATCTGGTTATACAAACTCTTGAGATCTAAGCCAGAACCTTGCTTAGCTGCAATTGCCTTCTTAGACATCAGGTTCTCTGCTCGAATAATTCGCCAATACTTATTGATAGTAATATCAATGTTCTTACGAATTGTAATAATATTTGCTGAGTTCAATTTAATTGATTTCTTATTCATATAGTTTGATTAAAATTAAACAATTTACTTGAATCAGCCATTTACCTAGTTCCTATACTACATATTACTGCAATAAAGGATAAAAGGGTATCCATTGGTAATCCTACCCCGCAGGGCGGATTACCTATTCTCCGCAGAGAACTTTTAAGGATGCCCTTTAATATAAACTAATAATATTGTTATTGCATTTCCTTGCAAACAATAACGAAAATACCATGCATGAATGTATACTCTTCTGCGCACAGTTCGTACACCATTCCCGCAGGAATGTTTCTGTTTATGGCATTACACGTTTAGCGTTTACAATTCCATACTCCAACTCAATTATTGGTTTACCGATGCAGTCTTTAGCCTGCAAAATTTGTTTACGTCCGTTGATATTGATGACAATTTTATCAGGAAACTCTTGCTGAGCGTTAAGCCCTGGCCCTGACACCCGGGACCCCGCAGGGTCCGCTCCTACGCCATCAGCAATGCTAGAATTCTGACATACTTTTGTCGCAACATCATACAGTCGTTCTACGACCCAGTTAAAGTTTTTATCTTTAACTCCCTTCATCACAATTTCTTGTGACAGTCCTTCCATAATGGCTTTTTGGTTAAGCCCTGTGGAAAGACTCACTAGTGCATCCCATACCTTAAGAGCAAAGCTCTCAAATGGTAAGGTTTGCTCACAGCCGATTATCTTGTTCCAGAAATGGAATCTAGTTGAACCGAGAGTAATACTACCATCATCGTTGATGGTATAGATCTTGTACTTCTCTGTATGGTCCAACTTTTCATAAACGGCTGCCTTAATTTTCGGTTCGGAGAGCATTACCGCAATAAGCTTAACACTCTTCTCTGTTAAAACAGCCTCCATGAATCCTATGCGATCTTATCAGCTGGTTTTGAATCTGCCTTCTGACGCTCGTAGTCGGCAACGATCTTCTCGTTTGCTGCAATAGCAGACAAGCACTGTGCCTTAGCCTTCTGAGCCTGCTCGATGATTGCGTCGAGACGAGCAATCTCACCACGGTTAAGGTCGTTAAGGATACCACTCAAATCCTTAGGATCTGAGAACACTGCCTTAGAGTTCTTATCCTTAAGAGCGTTCTGAACTGCCTCCTCGGTAGTCTCACCAAACTTGGTGCTGTTCTCACCGAGAGGAATATCAATCTGATGGTCGGTGCCCTCATTAAGACGGCAAACAACATCACCGATTGCATTCTGCTTGGTCGCCATAGACTCAATCGTAATATAGCCGATCGCAAAACGGCGAGGAGAACGATTGAGGACAAGGTTTACATTGGAGCCTTGTTTAGCCTGCTCCAAAACCTTATCATGATCTGGGTTGAACATACGGGTCTGAGGAGTAAATACGTCCTGACCAAACATTTTCGCACCGAGCAAGCTCAGTGGGGTACGATTTGACTTAATAGTTGTTTCCACGATGTTTACATTAATTTCTGACATAATCATATCCTTTTTGATATCGTTATTGATTAACTAACGATATGATTTAAAAATATGGTGTATTTTGGCTACACCTTTGCCGTTGTTTATTGAATAAAGCAACGCTGATACGAAGATACTCGGTTACTACTTTGCTTACTTAGTTTTCTAAAGAAAGTTCTACTATTGTAGACGCTTTATTTCAGACTTAGTCACACTCTTCCTATTACAACAATAGGGTAATAGGCTTGTGACAGGAATTGCATACGTAAGATGCAATTAACATTTACTGGATTATCCAGGCCCATCGTCTAAAGCTTTGAATGCTTTCTTTGCATAATCAAATGCTGAACTATTTTCTGCTATTTTGTTCACGTTTTTTCTAACTTGACTATTCTAATCTTCGTTGGTGAAATTTTGCAGAGCAACTAACACTCATAGAATCTTAGAATTCTTATAACCCACGAAAATATGTAGAATCTCGGTCGTATTTCCCTTACTATACTTACAAGATCTTACTACATGATTGTTATTAAAGCAGATTGTCTCTACTGCTAACTTAGAAGCAACTGTCAGCTAGGTCTCCTCTCTGCGGTACTCGGCTTATGGCATGTACCCAGTGGTTGGTTATCGGAATGTCTCAGGATCAAACCCATCACAGACTTTACGGCTTTTTGCATCTTTGCTGATGTTTGCAATTTTTCTGTACCGGTATTACTACCTCCTATTTATAGTGCACGAATATTGGGAATTCAACCCATACATTTCATCTTGTCACCCACTTATAACGTAATATACATGTATAGAGACAGTATACACATATAATATACACAGTCGTTTTACAACATAGATATAAGCTGCCCATCAACTTCCTGTATTGCTTCGAACCTTTGTGTTTACATATGCTGTTGCGCAGCATACTTTAGCATGGTTGGCATATCGGTTGGCACTCGAACTTTCCGTGAGGGATCTTCTTTACAACAGAAGTATAGTTCCCATATAGAGTCCCATACGGAGGACATCAATTTTTGTTAAATATGTTATCTTTTAAACTTTCTAGATTTTCATAATCTATATCTTTTGCATATAACATACGCATATATAATATACCAGCTTACTACTCTGTAGAGACTATATAATATTGTATATCATAGTGCAAATAGACTATTAGTCTAGATTGTTTTGGATGAAAGTGGAGGTCAAACGGTCCTGGATGGACATATATCGAATCAACTTTCTACCTGTTTTTTGCTATTTATTATTCTAGGATAGCGCTCCATCAACTTTCTTTGACTGTAACGAAGTCATCGATCATAATCTCATGAACGATTTAATTTTCATGGAAATTGGCTGTAAGTTCGGATTGCCTAACATCCTAATAATACAACTGGAATAGATTTTCACCGCGATCTTCACCCGCGTACGATACTCCCATAGAGCTTCGATTAAGGGACTGCCCAACCCTTGTGCTTGTTTTACTTTTATATACCGCATAAACAAGAAAAGCCTGGCGGTCTACCATGAACTCAGACGTCTTACACCTCATCCCTGGCACCCCTTCAATGGAGTTGTGACGAATCGAACGTCAAGGACTATATGCCAACGTATTCACCATACGTCCCGTGAGTATTATCCTCACGATATTGCGTCTTAGATAATTTTTTCGGCCTTTATACTAGCTTTGGACACTAGAAACACTACCTGCGGCTAATAATACTTCTATATTGTTTGGGATATCCTCGGTTCTTCCAGCACCATGCACCATACCATGTATGCAATTCTGTTCACCTACTGGGGACCAATATAGTTCATCTCGTGTAACGTTCGTATATGTTTAGTATTATCACATATAATTCCGATACGGTTCATTATGCCCTTCTTGGGACTTATGCGTTTTTAGATTACACAGCCTCATCCAGCTTGTCTCCAGACGGTTCTCACAAGTCCAGCTGTGTAATCTTAGGAGTTGATACAACGCTTCTCCTACCTATATCAAACTGTTTCAATGTTTGATACATTTCATCCTACCTTTTGAGTAATCTCGCTCTGCAAGACAGAGTTAACATATTCTCGGATCCAGTTAAATTTAATTGAGTTTTTCTTCTAGCTCTTTCGCGAGAGATGTTCCAGAATAGTACGTAGACTAATGGGATCTACTATATGCACTTACCTAATTATAGTACGCAGGGTTCTTGTGTTTACTTGTGTACATTAGAGGCGATTTGAATATAATCACGGAGCTCTCCCTTACGAATGGTAGAGTTGTGATTAGTGGAGTCGACCTTTTCTCCAGGTTCCATAATATACAGAAGTGGTACATACGACGTATCTGTCTTCTTAATTATGGTGCGTTTAACAATTGTCTTTGCAGACAACTGTTTATGTTTACAAGGTACAGGCACTTCTACCTTAACGGTATCACGCACTGTATCAGGATTAGCATGTTTCACTTGACCAAATAAATGATCCATTGGTTGCTGTACAGTAGATGCTGCTACTGTTTGCACTGTCGTTGGAAGGGGAACATTCTTAAGATCGGCAATATTCATGCCAATAACAAGAAATGCTGCTCCTAGCAACGTAATTACTAATTTTTTCATACTTTGATAGTTAAATTATTTGCGTTCACTTTGCCACTGGATATCGAAGGCTTTTCTAACACGACCAACTAGTTGTGAACTAGCTCTCTTAATTGGCCGTATTATTTTTTTACCTGAGCCTTGGCTTTACCCTTAGCTGCCTTCTTCTTATCCTCAGCTGCCTTCTTGTCAGCAGCCTCCTTAGCGGCTTTAGCTATAGCCTCTTCCTCAGCCTTGATCTCCTCATCGGTCTTAAATGCCAAGTCGATAATATTCTCCTTAGCATAACCAGCGAGAGGATCAGAAGGGTTACGGAACAGATTAGAGATGATACCTGCATACTGCGTAGCGTTATCCAACATAGAATCAGGCTTAACCTTAGCCATCATCTCAGGCGCTACATCACGATAATATGCACGCTTAATAGCAATAACAGTCTTCTTAGCAAAACTGTTACCATCCAAGAAGTTCTGCTTTAAGCCCTCAACGAAGCTACCTGGAGCTGCAAGAACTGCTGCGGTGGCCTTATCCGCGAATGCAATATTCTTGTTAGCTGTTTCGATATGATCCTTAACACGATCTTTCTCAGGAAGCTTGTTCTCAGCTTCAAGCAAAGCTGTACCCTTTGCACGAACTTCGTCTGCACCAATAATTACAAGACACTTTACAGCATCCGCAATCTGATTATCGGTATACTTGCATACACCGGTATCCTTGTTTGTAGAATGGTCGCGAAGCTCGCAGAACGCAGATACAGGAGATCCTGACGTAGCGGTAACGTTGAAGAGGTGAGAACCAATTCCATAAGTAAGCGTTCCGACACGACCCGTGAAGTTAACAACCTCGCGAAACACGTCATGGAAGCTCATGTTCTTGATGCGCTCAAGATCATTCTTTGCAGAAGCAAGAGCCTTCTCAGCGTTAGCCTTATACTGCTTATCCTCAGTCTCCTTGAGTGTCTTCTCAGCAGACTCGATAGCACGCTTAGCTTCAATAGAGCGATAAGCCTTATAGAAGTTCACGCACTGCATAATGCTATCCATGAGCTTAGAATCACGATTCATGGCCAGGAAACCAGAAAGCGCGCTCTTAAGCTCTTCCTCATCCTTGATCTTGGTAGGATCAAAGACCTTGCCTGCTGTAGCTGCACGAGCTTCAGCATCCTCTTCGAGCTTCTTAGAAGTTTCTTCTGATACTGTTACAGCTGCACCTGTCACCTCAACTGCTTCAGGATCATCCTTCGAAGGCAAGAGCTTGGTGCTATCAAAGTTTACACCAATCTCCTTCAAAGCTTCAGTAAGCTCTGAAAGCGCAGACTTGCGGATTACCACCGCAAAGTCACTAGTACCATACTTGACCTCATTACATACGCATACAGCGATGCCGAGGGCATTGATATGATTGATCTTGTCGATAGCTCCCTGTGGGAAGCCAGTATGCTCAGCAGCGTTCTCATCCAAGAAGAAACGCTCATGAGCCATCTTCAACAAGTCTACCTGGCGATTACGGTCCATACTTGCTCCACCTGCTGTTGTGAGCATAGCTGCAGCTTCAACTGCTGAATTTACACCGTTATCACCACCATTGTTATTATTCTGAGCAACTTTTACATTGCCCTTGTTATTCTTTTTTGCCATTTTGATAATGTTTTTAAAATGTTAATACTAAATTAATTAATACGGTCCTGGGCAACTAACTTAAATTCAACTTGTGTCGAATATGAAGTTCGTTTTTAACCAATCTCGTGGAGGTTTAGTGAGCACATTAATATGCTCGTCTTCACCCAAGTTAAGCACAGTAACAGTATCCACTACAACTGTATCCTTACCTGCTGGTTTTGTCTCAACATATGTACCAGCGCCCTCTAAGGGTTCCAAAGCCTGAAATGAGCACGTCGGTGCCAGCATGGGAGTTGTGGAAGATTTAACTGTACTGGCTTCACTTTCATGGTCAACAAAGGCATAGTTGACCATGCTCTTACCGGTAAAACCAAGCAAGAGACTTACGAGAATGATCCAGAACAACTTGTTGCTCTTATTGTATCTTGCGAAACCAAGAGCTACAAAAATCGAGAGAATCAATAATAAAAGTGAAGTCATTTTGTTAAACTTTTAAGTTATTTCTAATTTTCCTACGAGTGCGACTTAACGCAGCTTTTATAGTGCCTGTAGGAGTTTTTAGCACTTTGCTAATTTCATCAACGGTTAGATCTTCTACGTAGAATAAATTGAATATCTTCTGTGTCTTCTTTGGGAGCTTTTCAAACTCTTTTAGAAGAGATTCATACTCAAGAAGATTGACAAGATCTTCTTCTTCTGAAGAATTAGTCAATTCAACAGGTAGTCGGCCTGTATCTTCTCCTAATTCCATAGATTTTTCCTTTACTTTTCGTAGATAATCTATAGCTGTTCGATTAGCTATAATTCTCAGCCATCCGCCAAAAGACGAATAATCTGTGAATGTCGAGAGTTTCTGGTGAACCTTAAGAAATACTACATTAGTAAGATCTTTAGCTTCATCCATGTCATTCACGTAATAAAAGAGTACGTTGTCAACGAACTCTTTATAACGGTTAAACAATTTATTAAACGCTAGCTCATTTCCCTTTTGAGCTTCTTTTATGGTCTCAATCTCAGATTGAGTGATACGCTGATACTCCATATTGTGGGGTAGGGGAGATTTCTCTCACCCTACTCCTGATAAAACGGAAGATCATACACCATCTTTTGACGATATAATGACCAAACGTTGTTGACGAAATTGTTGAAAAGAATTATTTTCAAATCTTTTCCACCGGTCTTCATTTCTACTTGTTCAAGTAGTCCTGCACCAATACGCATACGAGTTGTAAGTGTTTTGAACTTTATAGGATTACTGAGGATTATTGTTTTCATAATCCAATCACCAACTCTACGCAAATGCTCGTTACACGCATGTTCATATAAACAATTTTCGTCTAGGCTATCTCCAGCACAGAATATATGCGGTTCACAAATAAGTCCTTTTTTAAGACCATTATGGAACCAATTGATCACATCTTCTATACTTTCACTTTTATAGCCTAACAGACTAGCTCTGTAAATTAGTACTTTAGGGAAATACTCCATTTTATTTTGTTTAATTAAATGTTTTCTTAATAAACTTAGAGAAATCTTCAAGATAATCATCTAGAAATCCAGCTTTCTCTGATAAATAATTATCAAATAGAGCCATATTACCACATTTACATGATATTTTGTAATAGTTCTCTAGGAATTTATAGTTGTTTTGAAACCATACTACCCAACTATTAACCCATATCCAAAATGCGTATTCTCCAGCATTGAAAGTCTTGTTAATACATTCTAAGTTTATAGAGTCTGCAAAATTAAAATTCTGAGACCCCTCATGTATCCCAAGAGCTTTTCTCAATGAAGAATCTTTCTCATCTGTTCGAGGTATTCCTCGTCCAGTGTTGTAGATTGCTACATTTTCTTGATATACACGGTCTATCCATCGCGTCTTTACGGCATACCTAATTCTTTCGTGTGGCTTCTTACCTATATTAGATAATCTACCAAATTCTGTACACCATTTAAACGCTAGGTTGACGATATAAGGACACCTGTCCTTTATCATCGCTTTATATCCCTTTGTCATAACTAATAGAAAGGAAATGAGGAATCGAACCCCAAATCCTTTTCTCCACTTTGGTAGGAATCACCTAGACTAAACTTACGCTACTTTAGTATAGTCTACAATGTTATTTACATTGTCATTTAATTTATAGTATAGTGCTTAACGTATTTATCTCCTCTGACAATCAAAGCCAGAACATGCCCATATAGGTAGTTTTACAACATGCCTAGGTTGTCCATCAAATGGATGGTCATCGATAAGTGAAAGTTTTATGTGGACATGCGCGGAGTCGAACCGCGGTCTTGCCAGATTATTTCATACACACTGTACATTCTTTGTAAATGTCCTGATGATCAGTCAGAACATTTGATTTAAGCCACTTTAGAGTCGTTCTAAGGCGCTTTCGGCAGCATCGTGGTTAATTACTCCACTTATCTCCTACAACGCCTCAGAACGCATTTGAATATGGCTAAAAAATATATAGGAATCCTCATGATACGAAGATACTTAGAGGGCTATATTCAGCATTTTTGATACATCTTGCAGGGTTCAATCTTGGTTCTCAGCCAAGTCGAGTCTCCCCGATACAATGATACGCACAAAACATATTGTTTGATCTACTGTCCCAATTTATTGTGTGGGTTCACATCTCTTCCTCTCATCGTGATACGAAGATACTTGATGAGAATGTTAATTCATTCTGAGATTCCTTCTCTGCACTATCCCTCGGGATCTCTGGAGTACCTGAGAATCTGTGTACGTGATACGAAGATACTTGTACTAGAAGAAGAATTAAATGCAATCGAACTGATAGTTGAGATAACGCCAACTATTAGGATACTTGTCGCGCAACTCACGGTCATGCTTCTCGTATTCATTGTTCAGATCGTCCATCATCTTACGCTGGTCCATATCGACCTTTCTCGAAAGCTCACGGAACTCGTTTGGCGTGATCTTCTGATCATCAGGAACGGCGGTACCATCCTCCTGCTTGCCCAGAAGACGGGCCAACAACTCTGTACGCTTCTTGAGAATGTCAAGCGTAATTTTTGCCTTCGCACGGTCCTTACGGACATTGAGAAGCTCCTTAATACGGAGGAAGTCAGCACACTTAACGATCTCTTTGACCTGGGAGATCTTACGTTTCTCCTCATCCTGGCGGATTTCTTCTGCCGCCTTGTCTGCAATGTCGGTTACGAGGTTGCCCTTAACCAACTTCTCTACAACGTTGTCTACTGACGCATTCTGCTGCTCTTTAGCAGCACCTTTTGTTTCTGCTTTTGCCATTTTGATAATGATTTAAAATGTTTATAAATAAAATTAATTAACATATGTTACTTCGCCCACGCTCCAGGATGGGTTCTTAACGAACACTTCACCGTCACTATTAACGGTGATATCGCATGGAGCTTTGTGGGCGCAGTTAGCCAAATGAATGAGTGCGAATCTAGCTTCTTTAGCTTGACTCTCATCAGGGTACTTGGATTCGAATGCCAATGTTTTGACATTCTTACCCTTTACCTTCTTAGTCGTATATACTGGAATCTTCCACATAATCGAGAGGGTTTAATTTGTTCTGAAACTTGTCACGCTTACAAGCCTTTGCTTTGGCTTCTGCATGACGTTGACGATACACTTTCTTAGTATTACGTTGTGTTCTGCACATAATTACATGTTATTATGAACTGTTTTAAATACACGAATAACATCGGTAGAAATACCGTAAGAATCACACATTCTTTTACTTACACCACCAGATATAACCTTGATAGCGCCAATAAGAGCATCGCTGTTAGGCTCGTCATTTATAGCCTCTGACAATGCAAGCAACAACTTCATTTTGGAGTCGAAATACTTGCCAAACTTCTTCTTTACGTAGATACATGCAGATTCTACTACAGATAATTCTGTAGCATTCTTAGCTTCTGCATGACGGATAATAATGGAATTAACTTCCGTTTCATCCATTGTAGATGCATGAACATCTTCAACACCAGGCTTAATAGACTTCAGCTGTGAAGCTATTGCTACAACTTCAGATGGATTCAAGCTTGAACCATCGTAAGAAATAATAATAAATCTCTTCATAGCTAATCCTCCTTTGGCATTATGTTAGTACTGGAGGACTGTATCACCTGCACATGCTTGCCGTTGATAATGGTGTCAACAACTTCTGTGTTCGGAACATCAGGAGGAGTAATAGCTTGATACAAATCCGGCTTGTCTGGCAGATTCATGTATACATGCTTATTCATCTCGAACTCATTAGATATACTCATCTTAGTTACTGGTTTTCCAGATTTCTCTAAGACTGATACTACATCACGCATAACCTTTTCAGGTATGCTGAAGAACACTGAGTCCTGATGTCTCCACTGACCTTCTGATCTCTGGAACTCTATAGCATCAGAGTAGTCTGTGAATGTAGGATTGTCAATTTCCCGCATCATGTTGGTCACCATGAGCGAATCATCATGTCTGATTTCGCTCTTTGTCTGCTTCACATAGTCACATGATGACACTGTGGCAGCTACAATAAGCATGATTAAGCACATGCTAAGCTTTTCGAATAATCTCTTCATTTTGATAATTTATTAGAGATTTAACAAATGTTAACTATCCGGGTTTTAAAGATTCACGGAATCATCTTTGTGGACCAGCTAGGGTTTGAACCTAGGACCTCCAGATTGATTTATTTATTACCAATTAGATTTTATTCCACCACATTTTCTAGAACAACAAGGATTAGGATGTGTGTTTAAATTTCTTTTTTCATATAAAAATTTTCCCCCACAAACAGGACACGTTAATTCTACAAATTCTTTTCTAGTGTGAGATTTATGAATATTGTTTCTCTTAGAAATTACTTGTAAATTTTCTATCCTGTCATCCATTTTGTCTCCATTAATATGGTCGACTTCATCTCCTTTTGCTACATCACATTTATAATGACTCGTATAAAGATATTTTGCATAACTCATACTAGTATTATAATTTGTTTTATGTAAAGTAGCAACTCTTCTTGGCTCTTTGTTTGTATTTATGTAAACACAAATAAAGCCTTTCTTTTTGTAATAATCAGATATTGCTTTTTTCATAGTGGCGGTAGTGGGAGTTGAACCCACTATTTCCATCTTATAAGGATGGCGCTCATGCCACATATTAGCATTACCGCTATATAAACAATCTGTTGCTCTAACCACTGAGCTACAAGTCCGAATTACAGATACACGAACCAAACTAGATTTAGTTCTCCTTACATAAAGCTTTTACATTCGTATACAGTATACATTTTGGCTTCACGTTACCCATGCCCCATTACCTACGATAATCTAGTTATTTACGGTAACTACTCCTCTCTGTAATATGTGTGATTTTATACAGACTTGAACTGTTATGTAGGCCTCTAACCTAATAAATCTCGGGGACAGTATAAACTGCCCCCTTGAAATGCAATTAATCAAATTTCTCCATCCAGTAAGATACAAAATATATTAAACTGGAGATCAAAATTATTACTAACCAAACTACAACAACTATTAACGAAAAGTTGCTAATCTGGTCAATAATTAAGCTTTTTGAGATAATCTCAATAAGCGGAAAGCCAGAAAAGAACATCAGCATTATTGAGAAAAACAATTCTAATCCGTCTCGTTTCATAGATATAATGCTGTTTGAGATACTTCACCATAGTCGTCTTCACTAACAAACCATGAATCATTATCTTCTGTTAAATAATTCTTTCTAGCTCCAAGATCTACATCTTCTAATGATAATACACACATATCATCAGGACCTGCAGATTTGTAGTCTTTTAACTCTACATTTGCATCACTACAATGCGCTTTAAGTCTGCGCAATGATGCGTGATGGCGTCTAACCTCTAATTCGCTGTCAGACATTTGACCGTTCTTTCTACGTTTTGCCATGTTGTTATGGATCGATAAATATTATACCATCTTCACGACATGTACAGGTTATTTCTCTTTTTGCATCTACTACTCTTGGGCAAGAGAATAGATTATCAAAGATACAACCTTTACATGTCGCTTGACGTTTAGCCCTAACAACAATGCCATTTATTTTGTAGATTCTGCCAGGACTAAGTTTTTTACTCATAGTTCACCAATTAATTGTAGCTTGTACATTGGTTGCTTAACTGGAACCATATTATATCCTTTGCGTATTTCGCCAACTTTTCGCAATACTCTAGATATTTCTCCAAGTTGATATGTTCTACGTATAGTAAATCCTTCTCTATCGCACAGGATGAAACATACAAATCTTGCAGGGTTAGCATACAGTTTATCATACAATGGTGATACACTGTGATAGAATACACCAATACCTTTTGTGATACTGATTTTATCCATATCTTCTTTGCTAACCATAATCTTTGCAGTTCCTCCGTAATTCTCAAGATTACAGGATTTATACTGATAAAATTTTCCAGTCTTTATATCTCTAACTATTGTTCTCTTATCATGAGAGCTAGCGATAACAACCATTAAACCACCTACCATTGTTCCACTTGGTAAGATTCGGCGTACTATATCATGTGGTTGAAATTTCATCTGTGTACAAATTTAATTTTATAACGCACTATTGATGTAATTACACCATTTCTTAACCTTATGCCAATGTTTGGCGTAATAGAGAATTGCTTACATGTACTGATATAATCTACAACACTCTTTGAGATTGGAATAACCTCTGAGAATCCTGCTGATTTATCAACATATACAGCCATATACTTAACGGTTTTGCCGTTAGAACTAGGTTGTTGTACTATTTGTTTAATACATTCAACCTTACAAACCATTGTGTCGATCGCTGCTTTTTGCTGCGCGTGACACTTCGAAGTTAGGAGCAATAACATTGCTATCACAACTATCGCTATCAATAAGTCTGGACCATGATCCGGCTTCTCGTATAATTTTACAGCCATTCTTTATCATCTATAACTTTAACTTGTACAATAGATGGGTCGAATCTATTAAAGAGTACATCCATTTCTGATTTCAATCCTGTTGATAATACGACCACTGTTCCACCAACACATTTATCAACAATGTCTTTGGATTCTTTTAAGTCTAAACCTAGTTTCTCTTTAACCTCTTTTACAGCTTCTAGTTTGCGCTTATGATCACATCTTACTAGTACAAGTTTAGATTTAACATCTGGTTTTGGTTTCTTGAGATTTCTCATTGCCTCCAATACTACCATTGTTGCAACCTCTGTTTCAGTGAGACCATTTGTGGTCTTTATTGTAACCTTGCTATCATCATCAATGAAAATATCAATCATACTAATGAATCGTTATGAATTTAACACTTGTCTTGCCAGCTCCTGGAACATTTGAATGCTTGTTATTAATATAACTATTCAAAGTATTTTCCAAAGATTTGGCATTGACTTTACTTAACCCAGAAGAGAGGATCATTGTAGATCCTCCCTCCTTAGCAACAACCTTGTAGTTAAGATACTCAGCATCAGGTTTCCCTTTTGCTGATTTCGGATTAACCGCTTGGTTATGCGTCTGCTTGCGTTTCTTCTGATTCATTGTCTGTACAAATGAATGGTTTACAATCCAGACCAATAGCCTTAATTGCATTAGGCTCGCTAAGTCTGTCCTCTGCAATCTCGCTAATACCTGCAGCGATATGTACAAGATGATTCAAATGAGTGATACCATTGAATGCACCGCCAACCTCAACTGTTACATTGATGCTCTGCTCATCAGTCTCCTGATTCTTAATAACCCCAATTTCCTTGAGAATTGGAATGTGCTTCTTGAACTTAGTCTCTACATAACTAGGAGAGTCCAAATCAACATGTGTAGGAGACAGCGTGCGAGATACTGTTACAATTGTTGTGTTACCGTCAGCATAAATAGCTGTTTCAAACTTTGGGTAATTTTTGCCCATTAACTTCTCTAAAATGTTCATAATTTTGATAATTAAACATTATTTACTTGTATAGGACTACTTCTCACCTATACTTGAGTTTTGTGTTCCATCTGTAATTCGGTTTCCCTTTGGAGGCTTTGGACTCCCTACGGCTACATTAAACACTTAGGGTTGATGCAACTCAACCCTTATGTTTTCTAACTAATTCAAAATAGCACAAATGTAAGTTATGAATACAATACTTACACCATTCTTTTTGTTGCTGTAAATTTAAATTACACATGTAACAATCTGTAAAAGCAGATGCGTTTTTCCTAATTCTAAATACATCTTTACAAATTGTGACTAATTGTCCTGGTTTGTACACTTTATGAATACCAGATGTCTTCTGTATGTTCTTCTTTGTCGAATTCATTCATACTATTCTACAATTAGTTCATCTACCTTAGATTTTGCATCCAAATAATCAGCACCATAATCTGTTGCAAGATCTGTATCCATCAGATCGAGATTATGTGTACCATCAAGAGAGTCTAAAAGCGTTTCAGTACATTTATAGTACTGCTCGTACGCTTTAATCTTTTTCTCTGCTTTAATGTTATTGCCTTTTACGACATTTGCACTAAAGCAGGCACCAACAAATCCACCAATAACTAATCCTACAAAGAATAAGTTTAATTGGTCCATAAAAGAATGTGTCTTATTTTCCATATATGTAAAGTTTGATTAATAATCAATAAAAATGGTATATCTATTCTCACGAACCGATATACCCCCATGGACTAAAAAATGTATAACTAAAACCTGTATGGAGTAGAGTGGTGACTGGACTCGAACCATGTGACTCACCTAAATGTTCACTAGAATGCCCTCGCATTTCAAGATGTTCACGTTAAACACCAAATGACTTATACGTGTTTCGTCAAATGTCTGTGTCAGGCTTTAAAAACAAACCTACATCTGTTTATCTTGCGTGCATTATCACCACTATCCGTCTCTCCGGATCGTCATAGAATATCCGCATCTTTTAGCGTATACGTTCCCTAAAACTTTATTGGATACTCAGCATACATGTAATACTGCTTAATTGTGATTTTTTAATCACATCTTCATAAACCGTTTACCGACATGTTTGGGTCATCCCTCTGTGTCCTATCGATCGACATCTTATAGCTTTGCAAGTACTATAAGTACGTGTCGTAGTCATGGGCTTGGGACCATGAACGCCACATTACTACCTACGATTTATCACGTTAGCGTAGGCGCTCCGTCATCCTTGTTTATATACCGCATGAGATAACGGTCCAATACAACTATCTTCACAGACTGTTGCATTGTTAGGTCTATGAATCGCTTTTTAAGTAATGAAATGTCAGACTACACAATGATGCAGTGTGTAGTTTCGTCTAGGTCTCATCAGTGACGATGTTAGACTCTCCCTAGCTGAGTTTAAAATAAACATATCACTATCTTCACAGACTGTGATATGTACCACGCTTATTGTTGCTACGCTTAGCATAATAACCTTTAATTAATAATGAGCATATTTTTGTGCAATTAACATGGAATCTTTAATCTTGTATAACCAAATATAGTAGGCTTCCATGAATATCAAAGAATCCGACACACCATTTACCTACAATTATGTATTCAATCATATCTTTACATGGAAGCCTATGATCGATATAATTTGTTCCTTCCATATTGATTATGTTTTGTTAATAACGCTATATATTAAAACAGTCTATTTGAGCTGTTACGTAGGATTGTTCTAAAAAAGGGGAGTTGGAGATTGTTCCACCAATCCCCAAACCCTTTAATCTGCCTGACCATAATCGAAATCACCGTCAATCATGTCGTTCATTCTGTTTTTCAACTTGTTGAACTCGTTTTCCTCATCATCTACGTTGCCAAGATAAGTATTTGCAAGGCTTGAATAGGTGTGCGTTCCGTCATTTATAGCCTTTTCTTTGCCGTTTGTTAGTTCACTAATTGTAAAGTCAAAGGTAGAGAAACGAGCTTTTTTGCCTACGAACTTTTTAGACAACTCTTTAAGTGCGTCATCTTGTGCCCTCTCATCATGTTTCTTTGTTAAGAGAGAATCAAAGTTAATAAGACACGTGTATGTCTTACCAACAGAGGCACCAGCCTCTTCGAAATCAGCTAAAGACAATAAATCATCATCCTCTTCATCCTTTGAACTCTCAGCAGAATAAGCAATACGCAGTTGAACGCGAAATGCTTCATTTTCTTCATTCCACTCTTTCAACTTATCATTGAGCGAAACGTCGTTAATTGTTGCAATTTGATTTACTTTTTTCATAACTAAATGCGTTTTGATATTGTGAATAAATTTGTTTTTGTCATGGGGGGATACCCCAATCCGAAAGTATATACCGGGGTGTGATTCATTGCTGTTTCGCGTTTATGCATGTTTACAACAGTTTTAAAAATCAAAAAAATATTTTTGTTTCTCGTCTTTATACTTGTAAAACAAAAAATAAAAAATAAAATATTCGGCAAGCTCAATAAAAAAGCCGGGGCTGTTAACCCCGGCTAATAATTTAAGTATTATAATATCAGTAAATTACGAAATGTTCTATATACATCATTCATGAATTCTCTATTAAACATTAAAAATAGAGTTATTTCATACACTTTATCTGTTACGCATGGAAGATTTTTATTTTGCTCTATTAAAGTCTATGTTATTACCATTCTCTGTTAGCCTCCCTGCTGTTTTCGTATACAGCAATCGCTTTGTATACTTCTTCTCTTACTACTTTTCTTATGACTTTATCGTCAGATTCTTGCTGTTCTATAAGCATTCCTTGTATCAATTTTGCCCATAGTATCGCAAATGTTGCACACATACAAAGTAAAAAGATATAGTTTATCATAATTATACTTTCTTAAACTTATCTATAAAGTCTGTTATTTCTCTCATATATATATGGTTATCACGCTCGTATATTATAGCGTCAATCCACTTACCTGTAGAATCTTTAAACTTTCCTACTCCTACATAATTGTAGATGTTACCTTTATACTCGTACTTCATCTTTCCTTATTAGCAATCTTTAACCTAATTGACAATATCTTCTTACTGGCACCCTTATCACCCTTAATCAGCTTCTTTGCCACAGTTATATACTTAATGAATTCTGCTACAGGAATTGCAAGCTTTATTCCAATAAGAGAAATAGCAGCCCATAAAGGTAGGATTGCAAAACATGCGTACAACAATATTGCCCAAAATGCTAAGTTTAGCACACTTACTGTAACGCTTTTAGCATTCATAGCCTTTATTACCTTATCGAATATCTCTTTCTCCTCATCGTTTAATTCGTTCCTAATCTCAGATATATCTACTAACATATTCTAATCTCCTATTATTTATTTTCCTTCATGATATGGGACTGTAAGAAATGCCCATATAAACTTTAATACTTTCTTTAGAATCTCCACCATCTAGTAGTCTCCTTCTTTAACTCTTCTAGGCACTTTTCGTACTTGTTTTTCCAATAGTTAGTCCAATCTTCCTGGCGTGCCAATTGTTGCTCCAACAGTTTTATTTGGGCATCTCTAGCCTCCAATGCACTCTCATCACATTCTGATGGCTTACTATTCTGTACAAGCTTTTCGTAATCTTTTCTTTCTAGAATTACGTAGTCTTTTAGCTGTCTAATTAATTGTACTAATTCTGTCTCTTTCGTCTCCATATATAATATCTAATATGTTTTTAGTTATTTGGGGACAGTCCTAAGACATCTTTATCATCTATTCTGCTATCCCCGAATACTTCTATGAATTTGTAGAACTCTCCTTTTTCATCAAGCTGCAGTGCTAATTGTAGTATCTGTCTTGTTGGGTCTGCTTCTTCTCCTAGACCCTCCAACCCATTTAATAGCGTCTGGTACGCATCCCTCTGCTCCGGAGTCATCTTTTCCTGTCTCTTCATCTTCTTCTTTAGTAATGTTATTAAGTTCTTCTTTAACGTCGTTTAATGCGTTATTTACCTCATCTTTAGAGTTTGTCTTAGTACTAATATATTCTTCTATACGCTTAAAAATGTTATCGTTATCCCCTGCTTCTCTGTATCGCATCATAAGGATAGACATAACGTTATTATACTTCTCTTGATCTATGATTTTGTTGTCTTCCATAAACGTTTTAAGAAGATCTTCGAGCTCTTTTGTTGTGTATTTTTCAAGTATTCCATCCTCATTTACATGTCTGAGGAGATTACCGTCTTTATCGTACAAATTACTATTCTTGCTAATTTTTCCCATTATTACTTGCTCCTTTAAGTATTATCCAACCGACCGTAACAGCCATTATTGGAAGTATTAAAAACATAAATATTATATCAAATGGACTCATCTCTATCTGGTTCATAAAATCCTAACATCCTGCCGTGTTTTTCAGCTCTCTGTATTATCTCAGCAGCTCTTAAATAGTCTTCATTTTTCGCTAGTTCGCTCAGCATGGGCTATGTATTTTGTGCACTCTTCCTCTATAATTTCACCATCGTCGTTACGTGTTAAATGCGTGTATTTCTTCTTTGATCTATTAAATTTAAACGCTCTAAACGCTTTATCTCGCTCCTATTTATCATCATATCTATGTATATATTTCATCATTTGTGTAGCATTTACAGACCCTGCCACCCCAAGATTACATAGGTTTTTAATAAAGCTCATAGCCCCATCTTCGCCAAACTTATGCTTTAGCATACTGTACTCTTTAAGGCTCTTCTAAAACCATTGGTTGTCTATATCGTATACTGGATCCTACTCTACAATATATGCTATATTTACAGGTACACCATGTATGAAGAAGTACTTACACTATTCTGTACATGGTTTGTTCTAATATTGTAGAGATAAGAAGTCGGCATAATATAGTACGGCGCTCATCTCAAACTAATTCATGCTTTACTTGCTGTTTTGTTTACACACTCTGTAAAGTACCCAATCAAGTATGCGAATACCTCATTTGTATCATCAGAGAGATTTATATGACATGCTTCTAGTACGTCTACAGCTGCATGAAATGACTCATGAGCAAAGGTATTTATGTCATCACTTGTGTTCTTTAACTTGTTTATTACTATGACTTCACAGTCTTCGTCAGTCAATTTGTCATATGCCCCTCTAACAGTGTATGCTGTATAATCTGCCCATTCATCGTCCATTATAGACGATTCATCATTCCTAAAGCTAAATCTTTTATCTACTGTAGACTTATCTGGGTTAAGTATAACGAATAAGTTAAATCCGTATACTGTGTTATATTTATCTATTATGCACTTCTTTTTATCCATACTATTCTTATTAGTCTTACTATTCTTACTAAGCTTATATATAGCTCTACTATATTATATAGTCTTACTATACTGTAATAGCTGTACTACTAAAGTAGATCTCCTAAAGAGAATATATAAGAGAAAGGGTTCTTAGTCTGACTAACCCCCCTACTATCCCCCTAACGTAAAAAAGCTAAAAAAGTTGCATATTTGCAAGAAAATCGCTGTTTTTACAAAATTTATACCTCATTTGCAACCTTTTTGAAAATTATTTCGTTATGGCAGCGTAAAACAATAAAAGCAATTGGATATGACAAAGATTTTAAAGGTTATTAAGCCTTTCTTCGTAATGGAGAGTGGCGATACATTTGAGTATAACGCTGATACGGAGCAGTACGAAAGTGTATATAACGAAGAGCATAACAGCTCAAACGAAGACAATTCTACGGTTGTTTCTTCTTACAATTCTGTTTATAGAATCTCAAAGGAATATGCCAAGATGCTTCTCGATAATGGATATGTTGAGGAAGTTGACGAGAAAAAGAGATTCGTAAATATCTTTGATGAGATCGATAATAAGCTCAACGAATACAACAATGAGCTTTATACTCTTAAGACAAAGGCCGACGAGAATACTCCTCAGTGCTTGCTTGTTGAGAAGGAAACAGTATTGAGAAACATGATTAAGTTACTTGAGTACCTTAAAGGATTGAAGAAGTAATATGGATGAAAAGATGATAGATCAGACTCAGTTGGCAGAAGACTTGAGCTCAAAGATAAAGTATGAGTTCAGACAGATGTTCTTGGTAAAGCCGCTTGAGCCTGTTAAAGTTAAGAAGAAGATCTCCGAACCTGTGGCTAAAGATACTAAGCCTAAGAAGGATAAGGATGGGATCGAAGCAGTTGATTATGATGAAGTAAAGACAGAGATTAAGGAAGTTGATTCAGATTTCTCTAGAGCTGTAGTACTTAAGTTGCCATATGAGTACACACACCCATATGATGATGAGAAGATACAGCAGATGCCTATCAAGGTTGGTGATATCGTTATATATAGATCATCTAGAGGAGCTATGTATTTTGACTTGCTTAAAGATTCTCAACTTGTATCGCTTTACGATATTGTAGCAACTGAGACAGTAGATAAGTGATGAATATAGATAAAGTTTGTAGATAGATCGGGCAATAGCTAAACGAAGATCCAGATCTTGTAAAGCAGATAGTGATGCATTAGTTCTAGTTCGTAGTTGACGTTATGAAAGATCAAGACGATACTAGAGATGTATTGATAAACAAACTATTTAGATTCAAGCTTAAGAATAGATTTAAAGATAATAAAAATAAGCCATTAAGCCCATATGAAAAAGATAATAAACATTGATCGCAAGCCTATTGTTGTTGACACAGATACAGCTGAAGTTAAGGCAATCAATAGATCTGCACGAGGAATTGATGACATCTACGTTATTCCAGAGGACGCTCATATTGAGTGGGAATCTAAATTCTTCCCTGACAAAACAATCGAGGTAGATGCAAAGAAGAACGACATTCTTGTTACATTCTATGACAGAGATCTTGGCGCAGACTTCGTAATAGTTAAGTCTGAAGATTGGTTAAAGGCTCTCAATAATGCTAAGGAGGCCGACCAGAAGAGAAAGGAAGAGTGGGCAGCTAAGCAGAAGGAGAACAAGCCTAGGAGCCTTGTTTGCGATGATGCTTGTTGTGGAGACGCTTGTTGTGAATCATGTTAATATTTAAGTTATGAAGAAAGCTATTAAGAAGACAGTTAAGGTAAAGAAGCCTAAGTATACAATAGATATGCGAGATATTGATGACGTTACAGCAGACTTCATTAGTCAGAAGATTATGAACGGTATGAAGCTCACTGAATCAGATGTCAGCACAATCGTATCGATCGTTACAGATATTGTACTTAAAAACCTTATGCCAGAGGATTGCTCAGCAATCGTAAATGACGGCGGCGTATATAGAAAGTGTACAGCCGTTAGAGTTGAGAACGAGGTTAAGAAGCCTTGGTATAAGCGAGCATGGAATTGGGTTACTCGTAAAAAGTAATCACCTTTAGAGTCTATTAGTCAAACGGTAAAGACGACCCGATATAAAGGGAATAGTTAGCAGGTTCGACTCCTGCATAGACTCCGACTTTTTGAATTCATTTGATATCATATTAAAAGAATATTAGATTTAATAATATGAGTGGCATCCCTGTGTGTACACTATAAATAAAAGGCTTCCATGGTAAGCTGACGCAGGGACCCAATACTGGTTATAAGTCCAGCTAAAACTTATAAGAGTCAAAGAAAACGGGCGAATATAATTCGCTGAGAGGTTTTCGCCATTTCTGAAATCTCTATAAACTGGGACATCCGGGCGGAACAAAAGCTTTCTGCCCTAGCAGCCCTTTGAGCTGCAGGATCCAAATGGCGCCAATACTGGTTCTACGTAACTCCAGCTAAAAGTTACGTGGTTATCGCGAGATGATGAAATGGTATCATATTAGGCTCATAACCTAAATTTGCTAGTTCGACTCTAGCTCTCGCAACAAACGAAGATTTACCACGATTTATCGTGAGGTCAGTTAAGACTTTAAAACATAGTGGTTGGGCTTGCCACGCCAGACAAATAAGAAGCCACACATTGCCCTATGGTGTACCGCCTGTGCACAACTGTCTCTAAAACAGTAGGTCTCCGATGGACACGGAGTGGGGCTACTAATAAATACGTAGGTTAGAGGTGCGTATTAAATATTTTTTACATGAAAACAAAAGTATGCACTAAATGTGGTATAGAAAAACCACTTGATCAGTTTGCGAAGAATAGTAACAAACCTGATGGCCTATCACCTCAATGCAAGGAATGCAAACATAAATATTATGAGGAATATTATAAAAAGCACAAGAATGAAATATATAAAAAGCATAGATCTTATAAGAAATTTTTAACACAATATATGAGACAATTAAAATCTAATGGTTGTATCATATGTGGAGAAAAAGATCAAGCTTGCTTAGATTTTCATCATCTTCATGATAAATCTTTTAACATAGGAAACCAATGTAGAGACAAAGGTGTTGCTTCTATAAAAAACGAAGTTGACAAATGTGTTGTACTATGTGCAAATTGCCATAGAAAACTTCACTTCTACAATCTTACAATAGACTAGTTAAAAGATTATGTTCAGTCTGGGTTCGAATCCTAGTGGGGCGACAATAATAAACATATTATAAATACTATGGAGTTAAAATTTAAGAGACTTGAGGACGGAGCAGTCCTCCCTATTCGTGGCACAAAAGGTGCTGCAGGAATTGATTTGACTTGCATTAAGATCGATACAGTTATTAATGAAGCAAATCAGCTAATGTTGGTTTACCATACAGGATTGGCAGTTGAGATTCCTGCCGGATATGTTGGTTTACTTATACCACGCTCTAGTATTTGGAAGAAATCATTATGGCTTACAGATAATGTCGGAGTGATAGACAGTGACTACAGAGGTGAGATTCTGGCTGTCATGAAGGCAACAACAGACGCAATCCCTGCAGTATATCAGAAGGGAGAGAGATTCTGCCAGTTAGTCATAGTTCCTGTACCAGAGTACGAAATTACAGAAGTTTCAGAGCTTACACCTACAGAGAGAGGTGATGGTGGATTTGGTTCTACTGGCGCAGATAACAAGAATGAATGTAGCGCAGCTACGGGAACTCAGTCACAGCTTAAGGAACAGGTTGAGTCCGTACCAGAGCCAGCGGCGGCACAAGGTGCTGAGGTAAGTGAAGGATAGGCCTAATTCGCTTACGTAAAGGGGATTACCGAAAGGTAGTTCCCTTTTACTGTTTAAACACATATATCAAATTAGACATTATATATAATGAAGAAAAGATTTATTAAGACACCTTTGGTAGGTGTACAAGTACATGGTGCCAAGGATGTTGGCACAAGAACAGTTAACCTCTTGATGGGTGAGCACGCAGGTGAGTACGTACGTGGTGATATTATGGATGCAAATGCAGTAATCCAGGCATTTGACGAACTTAAGGGTAACGTTGATAATGATCACGATTCTCTTTAGGAGATTGTAGACGAGCTCCATAATCTTAGAGATGCTACAGATCAGAGTTTTGAGGTATTCCAGGAGAAGGCAGAGGAAGAGACTGCTAATAGAATTCAGGGTGATAGGGCTCTTAGTGAGAAGATTGATCAGAAGGAAAAAGAGTCTAAGGAAAGAGATAATGTACTTCAGCAGAACATTGATACAGAGAAGCAGGAGAGAGTAAACGCTGATACTCAGCTTCGTAATGATCTTACAGCTGAAGTTAATCGCGCTAAGGCTAGTGAGAACGCTCTTTCTTCAGATATACAGGCTGAAGCTACAAAGCGTGAGAATGACGACAATACAATTAAAGATAACCTTAATGCTGAGGTAACACGTGCTACAGCTAAGGAGAACGAGATTAAGGCTGAGGTTGATGTTATCAATGGCGACTCTACAACTGAAGGTTCATTCAGAAAGGCTATCGCTGATGTAGTTGGTGCAGCTCCAGAGGCTTACGATACATTGAAGGAGATTGCAGACAAGCTTAAGGATAACGATGATCTGCATACAGCTATTAATGACGCTATTGCTACTAAGGCTACTACAGTTGCCCTTAACGAAGAGATTGCAAGAGCTAAGGCAGCAGAAGCAGAGAATAAGGCTGAGATCACAGCAGAGACAGCTAGAGCTAAGGAAGTTGAGGGTGACAATGCTCTCGCTATTCAGAATGAAGAGTCTAGAGCCACAACTGCAGAAACTGCTATCAATGAAGCTGTTAGCACAGAAGTTGAGCGTGCTAAGGGTTAGGAAGCATATCTTCAGAACCTTGTAAACACTAAGGCTGATACTACAGCTTTGGAGGGCGCTAAGTCAGAGCTTGATAAGAAGATTTCAGATGAGACTACACGTGCCACAGCAGAGGAGGATGAGCTTAGATCTTTGATTACCACTGAGCAGAATAGAGCTACCGCTTCAGAGAAGTCTATTGCTGATGATCTTAATGAGAAGCTTACAAAGAAGGCTGATGCTACTGCTCTTGATAACTATGTTCTTACAACAGCACTTGATGAGCAGGTTGATACGCTGAATGCTGCTATTAGTGCTAAGTAGGATGCTGGTAGCTATATTCATTATGATGAGTCTGATAAGTCTGCTTATAAAATAGATAAATCTTTGAGAATAGGATCGGATACATGTGACACATCTCTTGATAATGGCCATCTTGGCATAACATATCATAATGGTGATTATTTGAATTTGTAGTGCGGCCAGCTTAATGCTAAACAAGGAAAAGGCGAATACTCATTTGGAGTCGGAAGCGGCCTTAGAGTATATGATGATATTAGCACTCTTGTTCTTAGCAATTCTGGGTTAGAAATCGAAAGAAAGAATGGAGACAATAGATTTAACTATACTTTAATAGATAATACCTCAATTAAGCTTGGAGATGAGCGCGATAATTCTTTTGTTGCTGAAATAAGTAACTTTGGAATCAAATTCTAGGGAAAAACCAGAAATGAAATACCTACAGCAAATGGAGGATTTATCAATATTAATGATTATGCATTAAAGACAGAACTTCCTACTGTGCCTACGGCTGTTAGTCAGCTTACTAATGACTCTAACTTCATAACAGCTGCTGATGTAGATCTTACTCCATATGCTACAACAGAAGCACTGACTGCAGAGACTACAGCTCGTACTGAAGCTAATACAGCTTTAGAGCAGAAGGTAGATGCAAAGCAGGATAAGATTGTTCCGAAGTCTATTGATGTTACTGGCATAGAAACAGCTAGTATTGAGTAGCTGAGAACTATTGTAAATAATCTTGTAAATGCTCTTGCGGCAAGCGGATTAGTTTCTGCTGATGCAGGAATTGAATAAAGCTAGGTCTTAATGAAAGCATGACGGGGTTCGCTACCCCGCCTAGCACAACAGATTCTACCACGCCTCTTTTCAAATGCGTACCAGGGTAGGACTTTTATCACCCCTAGGTGGAATATACTAGGGCTTGCGTAGTAATACGCTTTTTAGATTAACGGGACTAGGATTATTCCAGTCCTAGTTCCATATTGTTTTACTATAAAACTTGTTAATTATGGATACGATCGAGAAAGTTTATTGTACAGGACACGACAATAATGACGCTTTAGTAGCCGCTTTGGCTTCTAAGAATAACTGTGATCCAATGGCTATGGCAGCCATGATGAACTAGAATGATTACATGAATAACCCATTCGCTTACCTTATCTGGATGATCTTCGCTATGCGTATGTGGAACAACCAGGACGGTAACCAGGGTAATGCAATCCAGAGTCAGCTCGACGCAATGCGTTCGCAGATCGCTGATAATCAGAATAGCTCATTGGTAATGGATGCCATAAGAGGCAACGCTAATGCAATTACATAGTTAGCCTCTAGCCTGAACTGTGACTTCAACGCACTGAATAATGCTATTTGCTGCGTTAGATCCGGTATTCAGGAAGTAGCAGGTAATGTAAACTTCTCTGCAGAACGCGTTATTAACGCTATTAATCTCGGAGACGCTAACCTTACATCTGCATTGCAGAACTGCTGCTGCCAGACGCAATAGAACATTATCAAGATGGGCTACGAGAATCAACTTGGGCAGAAGGACATCGTTAACCAGATGCAGACAGGTTTCAGCTACACAAACTCAGGTTTGGAGAGAGCTGCAAGTAACCTTGGTTTCCAGATGAGTTAGATGGCTTGCGATCTTAAGACGAACGCAAATGCTAATACTCAGCGAATAGTAGATGTTTTGAACAATCATTGGCAGTCAGATTTACAGTAGAGATACAATGACGCTCGCCTTGAATTGTCACAGCAGAAGTAGAATGCTACTTTGATTGCTGCACTTAAGACAACTGCTACAGCTTAATAAGTTTAATTTATGTGAGGGCTCTTTCGGGAGCCTTTGCATATAAATATAAAGCTTATGGCATTTAAAGATGTAAAACAAAACTATTCAGTTTATATACTGAACAAACAGGATATAACTATTACCGATGGCAAGGTTATATCAGTTGGATTTCCGCATTTAGACTTAAATACAAAGCCTACAATGGGTTAGTCTCAGATGGTTGTTGATGTAACCATAGAGGCTAACTCAAAGACAGCTACATATTCAATCCCAGAGAATCTATCTGTTACATATGCAGGAGATGTAGTATTGTCTACAGATAAGCAAGGTCTTATGGCTGAAGTAGAGCAGATGAAGAATACTGCTGAGAAGATACTTGAGTCAGTTCCTAAGTAGAAGGAAGTTGTAGAAAAGACAGCAGCATTGCTATCTGAACTCAACCCTATCTATAAGGAGAAGAAAGAGACCGAATAGAGATTTTCAAAGATAGAAGAGTCTATAAGTAGAATGGAGTCAACTGTTAATAACTTTATTAATTCTTTTAGTCATGCACAAGGTAATAGTAATACGGCACAGTGATGATTAGCACGATACAAAGTACGCTGCTAATGTGAAACAGAATGAAGATGGTAGCTATACTGCTACATTAGGTTCTTACAAAGATACAGATTATCATAAGTATATAGACAAGTATGGTAAGCATTTCAATAAGAAGTTATGTGAACATGCTTGTAAGCAGATGGTAAACTATAACGGTACATCACACACATGGACAGCAGATTAGATACAGAGTCTTATAGATGTTAATAAGATTAGTATACCTAGTACATCTACAATATATGATATTACATATACAGCCAACATGGCTTACGCTGATTTCTACCCATCTCTGATAAACGAGAGATAGTGTTTAGATTATGCTATGGCTGTTGCTAATGATGAAGATGGGTATGAAGGCATACAATTCTGTAGATATATTGCTGATATAATTGGCAAAGATGATACTATAGATTGGAACGATTTCATTTAACCTATAACTGTGGCGTTTTAGACGTGGTCTTCAATGACACCACAGTACTATAATTGTTAACAATTTAAACAAATTAACATGGTAGATTTCAATTGTTGCGACCATGAGTGCGCATGCCAACACAATGGTCACTTAGAAGCTGCTCAGCAGTATTCATCAATACTTTCTAAGGTTATGAGTAAAAACGCTGACAGTGAATATGTATCAAAAGAAGATAAAGATAAGTGGAATAATAAAGCTAACCAGGACGTTGTTGATCTTATCAAGATGATGGTAGAGAAACACGAAGAGAAGCTCGATGAGCTTGAAGAAGGTCTTGATAAGAAGGTTAAGCTCATTCTTTATGATTTGGGCTTCGGTGACAATGTGTTAGCTAAATACGCTACTATAGAATATGTAAACGAGCTTGTAGCTAAGATTAAGAACGAAACAGCAGATCTTAGTAAATATGCTCTTAAGACTGATCTTGACACTATTAAGAATGACATACAGAACAAGATCAACAACCTTACAACTGAGATAAACAATATCAAGGTAACAGGTGGCAAGGATTATAGTATCGAGTCAATGGAATATAAGAACAATCAGCTTGTTCTTAAGCAGAAGAATGGTGGTACATTCACAGTATCTATTGCTTCTGGTAATGTTGATACAAGTAAATTTGTCACTAAGGAATAGCTTGCTGCTGAGCTTACTAAATATGCTGAAATAAATAAGCTTAAAAGAATACGTGTCAAAGGTAACGTGCATAGCCTTTATGGAGATGGAACAGAAATAATAGATATACCAACTGGGGGCAATAGCGAAGGTAACGACGGCAAAGACGGTGGTTACTATAAGCAGTATTTTAAAAACAATACAAGTGAGACTGTGGCTCCAGAAAAACCTACAGATGGAAGTGCTCCTTCAGCAGAATCTGGTTGGACAGAAAATGCAGTAAATAGAAAATCTGGCGAATACACATGGATGATACAGGTATTTGTTTCCGGCGATGGATTATACGGACATTATATGACTCCTATATGTATTACCGGAAGCAAGGGAGATCAAGGCCCACAGGGACCATAGGGTCCAGCTGGTAGCGGAGGTACTGGAGCTGATACAAATGATAGAGATTTCCGCTATTACAGAACAGAAAAGGGACACGATATCGAAAAGGTGCAAAAGCCTGATGGTGATAATTATTATGATTGGACAGATAACCCTCAAGGAGTTGGTACCGATAAAGAAACCGGCGTATTCTACGATAATGAATGGGTTTGCGTTAGAATTAAAACCGATGGTGTTTGGGGAAATTGGATAGGCCCTGTCCTTTGGTCTCATTATGGAGAGAATGGCACAGACGGAGATGGAGTTGAATATATATTCACCAAGACTAGTACAGGAACACCTACGGAAAATCCTTCATCATGGTATACTAACGAATAGTCTAAAGCAAATGGAAAGGATGATTCTGGAAGCTGTAGTTGGGAAGACCATAGTGAGTCATATTACAATACAAAGTACTTTAACCAAGACGAATATATAAAGAAAAATTCTGGATGGTTTGACGATCCTTCTAATATAAAGGATCAGCATCCTGGCGACAAGATCTGGGTATCTGTAAGAAAGAAGAGAAATGATTCTGACCCTACTAGCTCTGAGACAGAAGATGCTTATTGGCATCAGTATAGTCAGCCAAAGATCTGGTCATATTATGCAAAAGACGGAGTTGTAGAAGCTGTAATAATTGATGTAGTTGGAGAGACTAGGTATGTTTACATTGATCCTGTAACAAAGAAAAGTAAAGCATATAATGCCAACGTTACTGTAAACATGTATAATTCTGGTGATCCTATAAGTAAGACATTGCAGTTTGTATCGTTCAAGAAGTCAGATGGTACAGATAAGAGTGATCTTAAATCTTCATTTGATCTTAGTAGTAATAATTCAGTAAATATTAATCTTGCTGACAATGCTCTCGACTTTACCAATGACGCTTATTATACCCTTACATTAACAGGAACTCCTAGTGGTAATGTTTCTGATTAGGTTAGATATGCAGAAATCTCGTTCTACGGAATATCTAACGAAGGTATTTAGGCAGAGCCTGGAAAGGATGGCGTAACTGCAGGAATATATACTACAGCGTCAGCTATATCTTATCAGGACGGATCTTTCTACCCTAATGAAATAGGTGTTAGCGTAAGATGGGGTGAAGGTAAAACATTAACAGAATATAAGCCTGAAAATCCAGGAGGTTGGTAGTTCCAATATAAGGTAGATGCTGATGATTGGAAAGACATGACAACGAATACGATATAGACTCAAGGTGAAAATGGCATATCTTTTAAAGCTCATAAAGATGATGTTAATCTTTAGGAGTATGTCCCTATTATAAAGAGCGGAATCGATGGCCTTAATGGAGTTGCATATAAAACAATTGTTAGAAATATGTAGCTACAGTACACAGAGAACTCAGATAATGAAGGCTCATATTCAATAGACGCTATGTTCAATGTTGGATTATACAAAAAAGAGGGTAATAAAGACTATGTATAGCAAAACATTAGTGAATATAAATGTACCGTTAGTAAAAATCCTACAAGCACCGATCAGAATATAAGCGAAATGCCTACAGAAGATTAGATGGAATGGGAATGTAGTGTTACAGATAATTCTGTAAATTCCAAAAATGCCACAATCTAGATAGTTATAACGAAAGATGGTGGAGCATTTATAGATTCCATTACTATTCCTATTTCAGCTGCCGGTAAAGATGGTGAAGCATCTACAGGTCAGCCATTGAAAGGTAGCCCTTTGAGAATAAGGGGCTCTTACGATAAGAGTCTTGCACCATATTATGATGGTAAGAGAGATGCCGAAGATGGTGTATTCTACCAGGATGTTGTTATTTATAATAACATGTATTATGTTTGCATTAATACAGAAGCTGGAGAATCAGACTAGTGGAAGACGGCTCCAGATGCTGCATCATATTGGAAAGTATTTGCGGTTACAGAAAATTTTGTAGCTGATAAAATAATTGCTAACTAGGCTTACATAAAAGAATTATCTTCCGAAGAAGTTGTTATATTTGAGGGGGAAACTATCGTAGCGGGTATGACGTCTAGCAAAAGAGTTGACGATAAATCAGACCTTAATGGAAGAGTAAACAATAAGGGAAATGTTAGAATATGGGCCGGAGGAATGTAGAATGATGGAGATTTAACATCTGCTCCATTTACTGTTACAGACGCAGGTGTGTTAAAATGCCAAACAACATCAGGTAATTCAATAACACTTAAAGACGGCACTATATATTTTGTTGTAGAAGGCAAAACTTATCATCTTGGTATAACTAACGGAAAGCCAGATTGGATTAACAGCGACGCAGCAGACAGAACTGAAACTTGGTATCAAAAGAGTGGATCTAATAAAAATATAAGTTTCACGCAGTTAGGGGAGTTTGCAATAAAAGATAATAAGTACTACACAGACGCCACAATGAAGACGCCTGTTAGTGGAACATATTATAAGAAGGTAGATTCTAGTACAATATTGTACAGTGTTGGAATATACACATATCTTATATATGGAGATACATTTGGTGTAGAGGTTTATAATAAAGCATCATTTACAAATGGCTTTAAGAATATACAAGGAGCAGTAGCAATTACTGGTGCAGTATCAGTTTCTAGTTATCCAACTCAATCTCCATCTGGTGAAACTAGTGGCACATTGAATGTTGTCACAACTAATAAGACTTGGGCAAAAATTTCAAAGGTTGATAAGCCTACAGGAGTATTTACATATTATTATACAAATCTTCCTACCTCGTCATCAGATTCTATTACATACGGAAGTATTAAACCAGATAATATAGTATTTGACGACAATACAAATAATGGTATATATATAATATCTGCATCTGATACAGAAAATCCTAATTTGTTATCTGAGCTGTCTAAGTGGAAGATTAATGCTAATAGTGGAATAGGAGATTCTAATATGGTATATAATATTAAAAATGTAGATATCAATAGCAAATTTATATCATAAAGATAATTAAATATGAAACATTATAGTTGGCTTAAAAGACTATTTAAATAATGTTTGACATCATACAGAATAAAATATAGTTAAGTACAGAAGATTTGGCTATACCACCATTTAAAGACTTCTATAACAATGCCAAAGACAAACAAGATGCATTAAAGAAAATCGAATTCATAGTGTGGCGATATAAATGGAACAGCCCATATGAAGCATATCCAGAGAAAGAGCGCACATGGAGAGTAGCTAAAGATGTACTTAATGATGAGAATTATAAACCTGATGACGTTATAAAAGAATTAGCAAAGAGGTTCCAGGAGTTCCAAGAGACTCCTGCTACCCGCTTGCTTAAATCTTCTAAAAGCGCAGCAGAGGGCATTATGAACACGATGGATAGCTATGCTGAAGAAGAACTTGATATAGATACAGCTAAGAAGCTTTCGGCAATATTGAAAGATGTTAGCGGTATTATTAAATCATTAGACATGGCTATGAAGTAGGCAAAGGCAGAACAAGCAGAAACCGGTAGAGTCAAGGGTGGTGGCGTTATTGGTATGTACGAATAATTATGATAGACTTTAATTAGAGGCTACATGATACTGATAAATTTAGATAGGCAGCTATCTTCTTTCAGCAACATGGATGCTATACCTTAGCTCCTAGAGGTACTACTGATTATAACAAATATTGGGAGCAAGAAACAGATAGATGTCTTAATGGTTATACTGCTCCAGATGGAGAAGGTATAACTGGATACAACTACTTCTATCTAAATTATAGTCCAATTATGCGACTTAAGGAAGAAGAGTATACAGATAGAAAGGGTAACCTCAGAAAGAGAAGACAACGTATACTTGAGTTTCCTAGTTTTTGGGACTATGATTACTATTATTTTTGCGCTATAGAACAAGCAGAGCTTGAAGGTAAACATATGGCTGTACTCAAATGTAGACAGAGAGGATACTCATTTAAGGGAGGATCGATGTTGGTTAGAAACTATATGCTTATACCTGGCTCGAAGAACTTTGCTATAGCATCAGAGTAGAAATTCCTTATAGGTGATGGCTTGTTAACTAAAGCCTGGTAGATAATGGACTTCCTTGACAAGCATACAGCGTGGGCTAAACAAAGACTTGTGTCTACACGTATGGAGAGAACATCAGGTTACAAGATTACCGATGAGTTTGGCAAACAGACTGAACAAGGATACTTATCTAGCATAACTGGCATAACTCTTAAGAATGATCCAGAGCGTGTTCGTGGTACTCGTGCTAAACTTGTACTATGGGAGGAGGGAGGTAAGTTCCCTAGCCTTCTTGATGCATGGCGTATAGAGCAGCCTTCAGTAGAAACCGATGATGGTAAAGCGTTCGGATTGATGATAGCATTTGGTACAGGTGGTACAGAAGGTGCTAGCTTTGAAGGATTGAAAGAGTTGTTCTACAAACCTAAGTCTTACAATGTTCTTAGCTTCCCTAATATATGGGACGAAGGCAGAGAGAATACAGAATGCGCATTCTTTGTACCAGCTTATTCAAACCTAGAGTCATTCGACGATGATGGTAATTAGGTTTATATGGATAAGGATGGAAATAGCTACAAAGAGAAAGCTATAGAAAACCTTATAGATTAGAGAAACAAAGTAAAAGACGGTGGAGCTAGTTAGCAATCTATAGACCGTTTTATATCAGAGCGTCCTATAAAGCCAGCAGAAGCTATATTGGAGCTTGGTAAGAATATATTCCCTAGAAAGTTATTGATGGACCAGTTGACCAGAATAAGGACCAACAAGAAGCTTCAAAGTATGAAGCATATAGTTGATCTTGAATGGGATGGGAATGGCCAGGTAAAGGCTATAGAAAAGCCCAGTGGAGATATAACTAACTACCCTCTTAAGAAAGGCGATAAGCCTCATGGATCTGTAGTTATATGGGAGTACCCAGTAAAGGATCCTCCGCACGGTTTATACATAGGAGGGTGTGACCCGTTAACATATCAGCGGGGTATAATCGAGCAAAAACGGTGAAAGTCTAGAACAGAAAACACCGTGCTAATCTTATAGATTGCGAAAGGCTATAAGACAGTGTAACGCATAGGAGATGAATAAATATAATTCTCCCACGAGTGCTCGACGCCAATTTGGTGATGATATATGCTGAACTACATGGGGACATGTAGAAGTTAAGATAAAAAGCTTAACGATAACAAATTGATGACCACGATGATAGCTTTACAAACTCTCTTGGTTCTACATTTATATTTAAGCGAGTAAGAGCAGGAGAAGCTTGGACAGACGTAATAGTTGCAGAGTATTCTGGAAGACCGGATACGGCAGAAGAGTACTATGAGAACGTAAGAAAGCTATTAACATTTTATAATGCACGCCTATTATTTGAAAATGAAAGAAAAGGAATCTACCCTTACTTTACGAATAAACACTGCGATTACCTCTTGGCTGATTAGCCAGATAAAATCATATCTGAAGTCTTTAAAGACAGTAAAGTACAAAGAAGAAAAGGATGCCACATGACCAAGTAGATTAGGGCATATGGCGAAGGATTAATATTAGAGTGGCTATTAGATGAGTTTGAAGAAGGCCATCCTAATGTAGAAAGAGTATACAGCGAACCACTAATAGAAGAGCTTATAGAGAACGATGGTGTACGAAATGTGGACCGTGTAATAGCTTTGTGTATGGTAATGATATACAGAGAGGAGCTCTATTAGGTAAAGGTGTCGTCTGCAAAAGAACAAAACAAATAGGTTGAACTCTTCGAGATGCCGTTATTTAGCAAACAATGGTTTGAAGAAGATAGCAGCACAAGTGAAGACGGTATGCCGATATTCACATTTTAATACATGGAAGATAACTTATACAATTCAGCTTTCCCCAGACAAAAGCTCCCTCTTTCAAAGAAAGGAAAGAAGTGGCAGGAAGATTGCGTTAACTATATTATAGGTGAAGGTAACGTAACATCTGGAGGAAATAGTACATCATATTACGGAGAGCTGTAGACCTATTATAATTTATATAACAGCATCTTCGACGAGAAGGATTTTAAATCAATTACAAACCCATTCAAGGTCGAGGATGGTTTTCCTGCTACTCCTCATGACTTTAATATTATTAGACCTAAAGTAGACTTACTTATAGGCGAGGAGACAAAAAGACCTCTTAACTTCAGAGTCATCAGAACTTCATAGGAGGCTACATCAGAAATGCAGGAGAAAGAGAAGTAGATGATACTACAATATATAGAAGCAGCTATCACAGCTAGAATGAGCCCAGAAGAAGCTCAGTAGTTCCAGGAATAGCTACAGTCTGGTGAGGTTATGCCTCCAGAGCAGATAGCTAAATATATGGATAAGGACTACAAAGATATTGTAGAAAATACGGCGTATCATACGCTTACCTATCTGAGAGAGAAGCTTGATCTTGACAACGAGTTTATCAAAGGCTGGAAGGATGGATTGATCTCAGGTAGAGAAATTTATTATGTTGGTGTACTTAATGCAGAACCATATGTTGAAAGAGTTAATCCTATATACTTCTCTTATGACAAGAGTCCAGACTTAGAGTTTATCGAGGATGGATCATGGTGCTGCAGAAAGATGCGTATGCCTATTACTGAAGCATACGATAGATATTACGACAAGCTTGAAGAGAAGGATCTTGATAAGCTTGAAGAGATGATTGGTTCTACTCCTGGTAGAAACCTCGGAGATAGAAGCCCTGTTGATATGGGTATACAGTTGCGTATATACGATAACCCTATATTCGAGGGAGCTGGTAAATCTCTTGTAAATGTATGGCATTGTTGCTGGAAGTCTTTTAAGAAGATCTTCTATGTGACTACTACGGATGATGCGGGATAGCCTCAGATTAATATAGTTGATGAGACATATTAGCCTGTTGGCAACGAGATTAGCGTGGAGCCTGATTGGATTGTAGAGGTATGGGAGGGATACAGAGCTGGGAGTGACTTATACTTTGGTATACAGCCTATTGAATATCAGCATGTAAGTATCGATAACCCTAATAGCCAGAAGCTTCCTTATTGTGGTGCTATTTACAGTAACACAAATAGTAAGCCTAGATCATTGGTTAGTATTCTTAAGCCACTACAGTACATGTACATTGTACTATGGTACAGACTTGAGCTAGCCATTGCTAGAGATAAGGGTAAGGTTGTTAATATGGATATTACATAGATTCCTAAGTCTATGAATATTAGCCCAGCTAAATGGATGCACTATTTGTCTAGCGTTGGCGTTAACTTTATTAACCCATATGAAGAAGGCTGGAATATTCCTGGAAGAGAAGGTGGCAAACCTGCACAGTTCAATCAGATCACAGCATTAGACCTTACAATGTCTAACGTCATAGCTGAGTATATACAGCTTATGGATAAGATAGAGGAACTTGCTGGCACAATCTCTGGTATTACATCACAGCGCGAAGGAGCTGTAAGTTCGTCAGAAATGGTAGGTAATGTAGAGAGATCTGTAGTACAGAGCTCGCATATTACAGAGCCGTTGTTCTGGGTTCACAATCAGTGCAAGCGAAGAGTACTCAACATGCTTCTTAACACAGCTAAGGGTGCTTGGGAAGAGACTGGCAAACAGAAGCTCCAGTATATCTTTGATAATGGAGAAAGAGCATTCTTAGACATTACTCCTAAGTTCTACTATGAGGATATGGATGTATTCGTAAGTGATACATCTAAGGATCTTGAGAACATACAGAAGCTTCAATAGCTTATACAGCCAGCTATGCAGAATGGTGCTAGCTTACTTGAGGCAGCAGAGGTTCTTACGAACGATAACTTTAATATCATTAAGCAGAAGCTTAAGGATATGTAGACCAGACAGGAGCAGATGCAGCAACAGCAGCAGGAAGCAGAAGCTCAACAGCAACAGCAGTTACAGCAGATGCAGAATGAGGCTAAGCAGCAAGAACTTATGTTACAGGAGGCTCAGATGGATCTTCAGAGATATCAGATTGATCAAGATAATCAGACTAAGATAGCTGTAGCACAGATTAATGCTTATCGTGGAACAGAGGAATTAGATCAGGATCAAAACGGAATCCCAGACCCAATAGAAATCGGTAAGCAAGCTATCGAGTAGCAGAAGATTAATCAGGAGGCTTATAATAAGCGTTACGAAGCTAAGCAGAAGCGTGAGATAGAAGATCAGAAGATTTAGCTTGAGAAGGATAAGATGAAGCATGAGACAGAGCTATAGAAGGCCAAGGATGATGCTGCTTATGAACGCGAGAAACTTAAGGCTCGCACGGCCCTTAAGAACAAAACGGTTGGCGAGAAGTAATGAAGTTCGATAATAAGACATTTTAGCAGAAGTATGAAGCGTGGAAGAATGGCGCTGATTACTGGAAGGATATTAGAGGAATCAACTTGGGTGGAGACACCCAGGCTGAGGAACCTAGCCCAGAAGAGCAGTAGTAGATTGATTAGAGTGTGTAGTCTATACTTAATGCTTACAATGAAGGCAAAGATGTTAATATAGCTGAAGACATTGTTAAGCCGTTGCCTTTTGATACTCCATTAAATGAAGAGCACCCAATACTGCACAAATATAAAGGAGGTAAGAATGATTCTATTAATACTTTTGTTCACAGAATGGGCCCTCTTGTAGGACAATAGCTAAGCAGATACGGATATGGTGATGCTGCATACTATAATGTAATGCGTCAGCTTGCATATGAATCTAATTATGGTAGATCTAGAGTTGCTAGACAATAGCATAACTATGGTGGTGTAGGTTGGAATGGTAAGACTTACACTACTTATAAGAGTGATGCAGATTTTGTTAAGGACTATGTAAGGCTTATGCATACAAGATATGGAGCAGCACTTAGAGCTAAATCTACATAGGATTATGCAAGAGCCCTTAAGAAAAAAGGATATTATGAAGATTCTCTTGAGAACTATTCTAGAAATCTTAGAGGAATGGATAGTCTTGTTAAGGCTGCTTACTATCATAGGAATGCACATAAGGATGCTTATAACTACAATGTATAGCTTAATGATCTTGTGCAAGACTATGATGATGTTAAAAACGCTAGTCCTATAATTATCAATTCACCATCTACAAGATAGCCTAGTACTATTAGAGCAGACGTTCCTTCAACTTTACTTGGCCCAACTTAGGAAGAAATTAAGGCTTAGTAGTAGCGTGATCTTGATCAATACAAACAGTAGATGTATGATAAGGTAACATAGCCTTCACTTCCAAATATACTTAACCTACTTCCTTAGAATAACTTTGGAAAAGACTCTTATGGGCAGAAGTTCTGGTGGAGAAGAGGTAATAATCTTAAACTGATGCAATTATGACACAGATGGAAAGTCCTAAGCGAAAGATGCAGAAGAAGAATGATTATCAGCGTCATAAGCTCTTTCGTAAGATTAAGCGTAGAAGAAAAGCATAGACTGAAGCAGAATAGTAGGTAGCTGAGAAGTAGCTTAGAAAGAAGTTGAAAAAACCAAATATTAAGCAATATGGGAATACTTGATAGCATAAAGTATTTTCTATCTGATAAAAATATCAAAAACTCCGGCAAATCCGTAAATATTAAATTTGATTCTAACGGTAGGGTTTTATCAAACGGAAAATACGTAAAACCAGGATACAAATTCTATGACAAGAGATCTAGATAGAATTTCGTTGTAAATAGCGATGGAATAGCTGTTGCTTAGCCCGTAAAAAACACTAGTTTTCAAGATAGGTCAAAAGGAGATCGAAATATTGCCAACAAACAAAAATATGGCACTAATAATATTTAGAAAAATTATTAGCTAAATAGATTGCAGATGTCAATTGATCCTGGTGCAGCAATTTCTTTTGGAGACGCTCTTAAATAGTGGGTTAACTATCACACGTATAATACCGAAAAACCAAAAGCCACTGCTGCTGATTAGGCATTCTTTAATAGATAGTTAGGTATGCCTAGGAATTATAATTATATGCCATTAACGAATGTTCGTTTTTCTGGCGATTTAAATAATGATGGATCTTTAAAATGGCCAGATAAAGAATATACAGGAATAGACAATTCTGCCAAAAGACAAATTCTCCAAAGGATTCTAGATGGTGATTTAAAGCCGTCAAATAAGTGGCAAATCGCAGAAGAAGGTAGTAGACTTAGAGGGCCTAATAGTAATACTAGTGCGACATCCCAACTAAAAGACTTTTCTTACCGAGAGAATGGTAATAGTGGAATATATGATATATTTGATACGTATGATTTCAATAGCTACGCTAGTGGATTAAATAGAGATCCTGGAAAAGAGATAGAAGTAAGGGATACAATATGGGGACCAAATGCTAAACCTGAATTTTATAACCCAAGTTTTACAGTTAGTAGGTTTTACAACTCTGGCAAAGATATTCATATAAAGAAATCTAAGCGTGGCACATTTACTAAAGCTGCTAAATAGCATAGTATGAGTGTACAAGGTTTTGCTAATAAGGTTCTAAAGAATCCATCTAAGTATAGTGCAGCTATGAGAAAGAAAGCCAACTTTGCGCATAATGCAGCTAGTTGGAAGCATTAAACATTACACGGGTTCGACTCCCGTGTAGCGTACAACAATTAAAAATATTAACTTAGTTATAATTTAAATTATGGCAAGAAAGAAGAAAAATCCATTAGGTGATTTTGAGGACGCTTTGAGCTCTCTCGGGTTCAGTGGCCAGGAAGGTGGTGACAGCGTTACAAACATCGATAACCAGGATGTGGTTAATCAGGTGTTAGACGACCCTAATGATGATATTGACAATTTAGACAATCCAGATGACGATAAGTCTTCTGAGGATAATAAAGATAATAAGAATGTAACTGATGATCCTAATGCTCATGATGATGAGACACAGATCCCAGATAATATTTTAAACAATAATACGTCCGACACAACTACGGTTGACAACGAATAGGATGACGACAATGATGATAATGATCAGCAGACTGACACTGATGTCGTAGATCCTGGAGAGGCAGAACAGATTGGTGCTTTCTTTGACGCATTCGCTGAAGCTAATGGTTGGAGTGTTGATGCAGATGAGAAACCTAAGTCAGTTGAGGATCTCGTAGAGTACATCAAAGATGTCGTAGATGAGAATTCAACACCACAGTACGCCGATGATCGTATTGCTAGACTTGATCAATACGTAAAGAATGGTGGTAAGTTTGAAGACTTCTATCAGACACAGCAGAAATCTATGTCTTATGACAGTATAGATTTGGAGGACGAATCTAATCAGAAAGCAGCTGTTCGTGAGTTCTACAGATTACAGGGTATGAACGACGAGCAGATTAGTCGCAAGATTGAGCGCTATGAAGATGCTGACATGCTGGAAGATGAAGCAGCTGATGCTGTTAATTATCTTAAGGCGTACGAGCAGCAACAGCAAGAGTATATGGCTCAGCAACAGGAAGCTCAAAGACAGAAACAGGAAGAGCAAGCTGCGCAGTTCATGAATGACCTTACCTCTAGTATCAATGGTCTTACTAATATCAGAGGTATTAATATCCCAAAGGAGGATAGAAAAGCGTTGTTCGATTATATTACAAGAACTGATGCAGACGGTTTAACAGAGTATCAGAAGGCTTTTAATAATAACCTTGTTAACAATTTGATAGAATCAGCCTACTTCACAATGAAGGGTGATGCTCTACTGGGCGAGGCACAGCGCAATGGTCAGACATCTGCTGCGAGTAAACTTAGACAAATGCTCAAACATCAAACAAAGAATCATACATCATACAATGTTGGGCATGAAAAACAACCTCAGGCATGGGATATCGCGTCAAAATACCTATGATGAGACAATTAACATATTATGAATAATTCAAGTTCTTTATTAAATAATCTTCAGCTCTACCGTGGTAAGCGTTTTGCTGACTTGGTAGACGAAAACATGATTGCTAATGCAATGCTTACAAAGCCTCATGAAGTAGCAGGCTTGTTGTCATTGGTTTTTGGTACAAAGGATGATGGTATTTCAACTACCATCGACTTGTTAACTGGTGGTCTTGGTTCAACCATGACTATCGAAAACAGAGAGTATGAGTGGTCTGTAATGATTGACGCTGACCATGCTGTTAATATCCGCTATGCTAAGTGGAATGGTAAAGAGATTACCCCTAAGTCAATTACAGATGGTTTGACTCCAGGTATTAACAATACTCCTATTTATCTTGGCTTGGAAGAGAAGTGGTTCGGTCCAGGTGCAATTCTTGCATTTGACAATGTAAACTTCCAGGTACGTGTAAACGGTACTCCATACCAGGATGGTAGCACATGGGTATATGAGTGCTACGTAGCAGAAGGTTTCCAGGGTTCTTATATTCCTTGTGAGTACTTGCTCCCAGGTCGTCAGGTAGACCGTATCGGTTCTGCATACGAGGAGTACAGTGATGAGGCAGATATCATCAACTATCAGACTCCATTTAAGATGCGCAATAGCTTGATGACTATGCGTCTTACTTACGATATCACAGGTGATGCTTACTCTACAGTATTGGCTATCGCTTTGACTGATCCTGAGACAGGTAAGAAGTCTTATTTGTGGTCTGACTATCAGTACTGGAAGGCTCTTCGCGAGTGGAAGAAGAGAGAGGAGAAGCAGTTGCTGTTCGCTCACTCTAACCGTAACGCAGATGGTACTTACAATTTGAAGGGTACTAATGGTCGTTTCGTTCCAATCTCTGCAGGTTTGTTCGAGCAGATCGCTCCAGCTAACGTACGTTACTATACAAAGCTGACTACAGAGTTGTTCGAGGATTACTTGTTCGATCTCTGCTATAACATTATCGGTACTAACGAGCGTAAGTTCGTTGCTTTGACTGGTGAGATGGGTATCCGTGAATTCGACCGTATCTTGAAGGAGAAGGCAGCTAGCTTCAATATGATTGATACACACTTCATTACAGGTTCTGGTCAGGATCTGAAGTTGGGTGGTCAGTTCACAACTTACACTATGACTAATGGTATTGAGTTGACAGTTAAGCGTTGTGCTATGTTCGATAACATGGAGATGTTTCGTCAGCTTCACCCATTGACAGGTAAGCCATTGATGTCTTACACATTCTTGTTCGTTGACCTCGGTCGTCGTGATGGTCAGGCTAACATCGTTAAGGTATGTCGTAAGGGTCGTGAGTTCGTACAGTGGTGCACTGGTGGTTCTGTATTGCCAAATGGTTATGCAAACAACATCAACACTATGCGTTCTAACAGCCGTGATGGTTACCAGGTACACTTCCTTGGTGAAGAGGGTATCATGTTGAGAAACCCATTGTCATGTGGTATCTTGTACTGTGATGCTGAAGACCAGGAGTCTATCTCAGTTGAGAACAGAGCAGCAGAGCTCTAATTAATTAAATAATATACAATGTTCAACCCCACCCAGTTTAGGGTGGGAGCTTGGCATTGCAACAACTAATTGAAAAATTATGGTAGTTGAATTAAAGATCAGAAAGAAAAATCCCTGGGCTGGATTGTTGAAGTACAAGCATTGTTTTGATTATATTGCACCTTACTTTACCAGATCTGGGTCGATATACACAGGTTTAACACCTGAGGACGAAAAGAAATTTGAAAAGGAGCTTGGCTATCCAGAAGGCCATCTCGCTAAGAATTCCCCATTCTGGAATACATTCTGTGTTAAGGTTGGCTCTAAGAGCACAATTCTCGACGACTCATTCCCACGCTAGGCTATGATTATTAAGTTCCTTGAGGGACATAAGAGAGTAGCTACATCACTTGATAAGCTCAATGCTGGTAAGGATTATCTGCTTATTAATAGACAGGCTGAGGCTATTGAGAAGAACAAGATCAACAAGCTTCGTAGAGACGCTATTATTGCTTTTGGCAAGCTTTCTCTTGAAGAAATGCGCAAGTGTCTTAGATTGTTTGGTGTTAATGCTGATACAATGTCTAATGAGCTTGTAGAATCTACATTGTTCTCATTGGTTGATAAGCAGCCACAGAACTTCTTTACTAAGTGGGTTAATAATAAGACAAAGGAAACAGAGTTCTTGATCGAGAGTGCTATTGCTAAGGGCATTATCCGCAAGGATAGAACACAGTACTATTATGGTTCTGAGATGCTTGCAGACTCACTTGAGGATTGTATTGCATACTTGGACGCAAAGAAGAATCAAGACTTAAAGATCTCGATTATTAATCAGGTCGAAAATAAATAATAACGAACGACGTATGACGCATAGTGATATTTATACTAAGTTTATGATTGAATATGACAAGGCAAATATAACTTCGTCATATCCGTCGCTAACTAAATATGAGATTGCTACAATACTTGATAAAGCCTACCTAGCTCTTATAGCTCAAAAATATACAGGGAATAACCCTAGAAGGTCAGCGTTTGAGTCAGATATGAAAGCAATTGAAGATTTAAAGCCATTAATTAATAATGTATACATAATCGGTAATTTGGTTGGAGATAACAGCTATAGATTCCCTACAGACAAGTTAAACTATATGTATATCTTGCATGGAGAGTTTATTGTTAACAACAGCTTTAATTCATTTGATGGTAAAGCTCACTCTATACAAGAGATGAGGTTTGTATCACATGAAGAAGCTAAGAACTATAAAGCTACAACTAATAACATGCCGTGGATTGAATACCCTACTTCTGTTATAGAGAACAATAGCATTATAACATATGTAGATCCAATGGTTGTGTAGTATAACGGAGCTACTTCTACTGCTCAATTTTTGTATCTCAAACAACCTAATAAGTTCGCAGTTGGTCCAGGTAACTTTGAATCAGACTACGACTTTACTTCTACAAAGTTTGAGCTGTCAGACTCTATGGCTGAAGAGCTTATTAATCTGGCTATTATAATGTCTACCGAGATTGTAGAATCCAGTAGGCTTACTACTAAAGTAAATACTAGACCACTTGAATCATGACGAAAGAAGAAACTAGAAAACTAGGTATAGAGTTTGAACGTAGGCTATTTGAGATTTATCCTCAGTTCGCTACTACAGAAAAGCTCACTACAGATACAATATATTCATTCCTTAGCGAGTTCTAGTCACAATATATTAGGTCATTGTATGCTGTGGAAGATGAACTACAGCGTGGTACTAGGAAAGCTAAACGAATACATGATACTATTAAACCTTTGATAAGACATGCGAAGATTAAACCTGATATTGTCTCTAATGACCATTTTGATTTACCTGACAATTACGCTATGTACGTTAGGTCTGATAGTTTCATTTTAAAGAACTATAAGAGCTCTAAAGCTCTTAATAAACCAGTTGTTACCCCGAACGCATTAATTAAACAGGATGACGTAGACAACGTAATCAATGCCTTCTACAATCAGCATTCTGTTCTCCCTAATCCTATGGTAGTTTTAGAGAGTACATCTTATGATAGTCCTTACTTAAGGGTTATTACAGATTCTTACACTACTATAGACTATGTAGATCTTACATATTGTTGCTAGCCTAATGCATTCAATGTATTAAAGTACAACGATAATGACGACTCTGCTGGCGCAGTTCATAGCTATTGCCAACTCCCATACTCGTGCTTCGATGAGATTGTCTCTGGGGCTGTAGATATGTATATTACATAGTATAAGGCTAAATTAGCGCAGGGTAATACTAAGAAACAACCTAAACAATAGGAGGGTGAGCAATGAGATATATAGACATATTGGTGAACTTTGAAAGAGAGATTAATAAGTTTAATAGTCCTCTCGACAAACCATCGACGGACGAATCTTTATTTTGGCTCAACCAGGCTGTCGATAAGTTTGTAAAGACTAGATTCAATGGGGATCTTGTCCATGATACATCGTACGAGGAAACAGAGAAGCGTAGACATGATTTAATTAAGCTGTATAAGGCTAAAAGTTACTGGTACGACAATATATAGACAAACCTCTTGGAACCTTCATATGACGTATATAAGATACACTATCCAGAAGATTTCCTATTCGCATCAAACGAGGATGTTGTTATATCAGATAATAACAACAAGAATCAATTGAACACGTGTGTCTTTGAGTGTACACAAGATAGTTTTATGTATAGGGTTAACAATAGTCTTACAGACTTTCATTACAGATATCATAGAGCTCGTCCTCTTAGAGTTAGGACAAAATATGGCTGCAATTTATTAACAGATAAGAATTATAGGATCTATAAGTATTAGCTTGGTTATATAAGAAAGCCATAGGAAATATCCCTCGACGACCCTCATGAAGAATATGATGAGTTCGAGGATACGGTACTTAATGAGATTATAAAGATAGCTGCTCAGATGTACATTGAGAATAAGAAGGATGAGCGCTATTAGACTATAACTCAAGAAGTAAATACACAAGAATAATAATTTTAACGTGGAAAGCCCAGCTAGTTAGGTCTAGCATTAATATTATAGGGTAAGTAGAAAAAATTAAACAATATGATTACATACGTAAATTCAGTTCTCGTTTCTAACAAGAACGGTGAGACCCTTGCTACCGCAGAGGAGTTGAAGGGTAAGGCTAAGAAGGAAGATCTTAAGCCATTGGTTGGTAAGTTCGTATTCATGAACTGCGATCCAGCTAAGCAGGATGGTACTGCTATTGAGGATGTTTATAAGATGGATGCAGCTGCTGACCGTTTCAAGATCGGTGTTGTTACATCTGATAGCTTCCAGAAGGTTGATAAGCTTGGTAATGTTACATTCGTACCAGTTGTAAAGTGGTCTAACATTATCAATGTAGCAGATATCAAGTCTGTTGCCAAGCTTGATTATAAGGAAGATTCAGAGGATGAGATCACAATCGACTTCAGCGATGTTGCTCCTGAGACATTGGACCTCCTCGCTCAGGGTGGTTGCCCAGTCGTTCTTCGTCTTACTTTCAAGGATATGCCAATGCGCTATCGCAAGTGGACAGAGTCATACAGCTATGTAACTAAGGTTGGTGATACTGTACAGGAGATCATGGCAGGTTTGGTAAAGGATATTATCCGTGCTCCAAAGCGCCAGCGTGTATACGCTAAGATCGATGGTCAGAAGCTCGTTCTTACATAGATGAAGTATGATGACGATGAGTCTAACAGAACAGAGAACGTTTACATGAAGGGTCGTTTCGATGCTAACATGTATTGGATGAACCCTGCAGCTCCAGGTTGGGCTTCAAACAACAAGTACGACCTTGGTGTTGTCTTCTCTAAGAAGGAAGGCGTTACATACCCAGCAACAGCTAAATTGGTACGTGATCGCGAGCGTGCTACATTTGACTATCAGGGCGTTTTGCACCGTTGCTGCTGGTACGATCCTCAGCCAGCTATGGTAACAAATCTCGATAACAAGTACGACGGTATTACTATCGAATTTGAGAACCAGTACCGTACAGCTGATGATCTCTGGCGTAGAACAAAGCAGACAGTTGAGATCTACGCTTCTAACAATGGTGAGGCTATGGGTGCTGATCAGATTGCAGACGGCTTCGTTGCTAAGCTCCAGGCTATGATCGCTTCTCGTCAGAACATTGTTAACCCAGTTGACAACTCTGCTGCTTACGATAAAGCAAACTTTTAATTAATTGCCGGGGTGGGGTACTTGCCCTATCTCGGCATTTGTTTTTAATACATATTATAATATGCAAAGAATTAGAATTGGAAACGATGTAAGATTGAACCTTACACTTCGTGGTCCACGTACGTACGATCAAGCTAATATCAAACAGCTTAAGTGTTATTTGATTAACACATCAATGCTCGACTATTTCCCAGTCGATTGCTTCTGCAGTAAGCATGTTCATGGTTGTGGTTGTGTGAACGATAGATGTGGTCATCCAAAGTATCACGCTTTGCCACATTGTAGATACTACGACTGCTGCCACAATGATTTCTATCATCCTGATTGTTGTCGTGATTATTTCCATCACTGCAGCCACGATTTCCATTGCATGCTTGATCCACACGGTTGTAACCCTGCAGCTGGTCCAGGTGTACTGCCTCCAAAATATAATAAGCCATACGACGCTGTAAATTGCTGCGCTTGTGAGGACTTTACATATTTGGCATACTCTAGAGTTCTGCCTAAGGCTAACTCTATTCAGTGCTACTTTCCTGCAAAGGATCAGATGTTCTGCGGTGTATATAAACTCATTGTACAGGCTATGATTTACGAACCAGGTTGGGGCCGCACAGATCTCCACACATATACAATGGACTATGGTGATGTTCTTCAGCTTGTAGACAATAAGTCTGGTGCAAGTGGTGATATTACACTTGATGTAGATAAGGACGATCTTATGAACAAGAATATTTTGTCTATTAGAGTTAAGGGCGACCTTAATATATATGGTAATACATCTCTTAGATTAGGTGAACTCGACACAAGGGATCATCAGTATTATATTGAAGTAGAGCTTGAGAATGGTTCAGTACTTGAGTACACTCCAGACAACTGGCCTTATGAACAGCTTGACTTTCATGCAGCTAAGACTGGTGTTATCACAATTGATCAGCACACAGGTCTTATCAAGGCTCTTGACTAGGACAATACTATATCTACATATGTAACAGTATCTGCAAAGAATAACGAGGTTAGCACAGGCTTTAATGTTACTGTAGTTGGTGGCGATTATGATTACATTGGCTTCTTGCCTGTACGTCCATTCCCAGAGAATATGGAAGACGATTACAAGTATGGCTTTAACCGTAAGGATCAGTCTTTCGAGACAAAGGACCAGGAAGCTTTCAATGCAGTTGGTGTAGAGAATGTAAATCTCGCACTTCTTACAAAAGTAGATAGTCTTACAGACGCTACTACTGTAGAGAACGATACAGATGGCCAGTACTTGTGGATTGTTACACGTCAGCCTATCTTGTATGCTGCTAATATTAATACACAGGGTGTTGGTAATGTTGGTGCAGCTACATATATCCCTCTCACTAAGCCTCAGCAGAAGCTTAATGACTCAAGATATTACTATTGCTGTCCTAACCCAATGAAGAGAAACCTTTCTACAGGTGGCTCTACTGTTTATGTTAAATTTAAGAACAAATAATCATGAACGCAACAAACGAAGATATTCAGATATATGGTAAGCTTGTAAATGTTTCAACAGAGGGTGTTGTTGCAGATGCTAGTTAGATTTGGTCCGAGAAGAATAAGTCTTCTATCGAAGATGTTGTAAAGGCCATTGATAATAAAATAGAAGACTTTAAGAATAATCCGGAATTTGACAAAGCTACATTTCATGGCGATGTAAAAATTGAAGGTAATGCAGCTATAGAAGGTAATCAGTCTGTTCATGGTAATCAAAATATAAATGGCAATCAAGAAGTTCATGGAACACTTGATGCTTATGATAAGATTACAGCACATGGTAACCCTGTTAGTATTTAGGCAGACCACAAGATAACTTGTAATGATCTTGATGTAATGGGTGTATTTAAAGCTCTTCAGTTAGATTGTAATACAATTACAGTTCACAATTTAATTAAGAGTGAGGGTGATCTGAGAGTTGACGGAAATACAACAGTCAACAACATTACCATTAATGGTAAGATTAATGGAGTTGGAGCATAGACCTTCCTTCCAGAAGGCAGAGAAGGAAATGTACTCGTGTACACAAATGGTAGATGGGTAGCTGGTGATCTCAGTGCAACAATTAAGCAAAACACAGACGTTACAAACTATATTGACAATAGAATTAACTAGTTAATTCAGCAGTTTATTGGTGGTGATGATATTGAGAACAAGATTGAGCAGGTTCTCAATAGATACTGGGTTAAGAATGGAAGTACTCTTACTCCTGCAACCGGTATTAGCAATGTAAATGCTCAGCATTTCTTTAAAATTACAGATTAATCTATTATGGAGCTTCTAACACAAAAACAAGTATATAATGAAGTTGGAGCTACTTCATTAAGTACAAATGAGATTATTACTAAAAGTGAAGCTCAAGATATTGCTAGTTAGAAGCTAAAGAGGATAACCAACGACCTTTCTAGCTATTCTGATTCTGAACTTATAGATGAGTTCGAATGCGAAAGTTAGACTAGGGTCGAGTATTCTATACAGGTATCGTATGATAATGAGAGCTGGAGCGATACTGCTCAAGCAATATTTTCAGCACAGGCTAAGAGTGATTCTGATGCAAAAAGAATATATGTGAAAGCTCTCAAACATACATACCTTATTACTGGTGAAAAGCTTAGCGACGATTCTGTAGGATGCAGAATCCTTGTAGATCCAGATAAGTTTGAATACGTAAGTAATACTGACGGTTATTCTTTTTGGCCAAAAGCTGAAAACGCAAATAATTAGTTTGTAGTAGAGAATATTAAAGTAGTAAATAGTGAAGACGAAACAAAGGAATGTAAGATTAATTTGATACAAGCTAGAGCTGATATTGAGTTAGTTTATGGAGATGTTATCGACTTTACTTATAGCTGGAGTGATGGCTAGGATCTAGACTAGGCTACAACTGTAGAATGCTTTATAAACGGAGTACAAGGTGAATATGTTGGATTTGGTACAAATAGTAGAGTATCACTTCCTAACGGAACAAACATTCTTGGCTTTGCTGGAGACAATACCGGTACAGGTCAGGAGCATGCCTTGGTTGACTTCGACTCTATAGCTTAGTACATAAATGAGAATAGAGACGAAATTTCTACTATTCCCGGGGGAAATAAGACTATAGAAGAGGCACTTACTGACGAAAATGGACTTCTTACTTGTAAGGTTTACCTATATACAGTATGGTATGGAGAAGATGGATATGATATAGGAATGAGCTACACTGCGTATAAGAAAACAGACAAAGATTCATTTAATTGGTTTAATAGTGGAGACTATACATTTAATATAAATGGTGTAACAGAATCTGGTTCTAATACACTTCCGGCTTATTGCGACACATACGGTAAAAGTAATTATAACAACCCTCCACAGCAAATGACGTTGTCAGCCACATTTACATATTACTTTAATAGCGGAATGTTCAGTATTGAGACTAATAAATAATAAAAATGGAAATATTAACATATAAGAAAGTTTATTAGCTTGTAGGAGATAGTGCTTCTGGTACAAATGAATGTATAACTAAGTCAGCTGCTGTAGAAATAGCATAGGCTCATAGAAAAAACATTACATCCAATTTGTCGTAGTATCTAAACAATGAATATATAGATGTATTCGCAGTTGAAGACAAACCTGATCTCAGCACATTCTCTTTTGCTAATAATAGATATAATCCACAGGCTGCAGGTAACACATATATAACATCTGTGTCATCTAGAGATATAGATGGTAACACAATAACATACGATGCTACATCTGACGTAGATTGGATTACAGACATTGTGATAAACGGTACAGAAATAAAATTTACTGTAAATGCAAATATTGGTGATTAGAGAACTGGGCATATAACTGGTTCTAACGCTACAGGAAGGTCTGATACTATTACTATTGTATAGGAGGCTAAATAGGCTGACATGGATTATACTTATACTCTTGTAGCTACGTGTGATTCTGTCCCTACCGTTACTATAAATGGAACATCTATTACTAGATATACGACATCTGGTAATGATTACACATTCTAGTATACAGTTAGGGTAAGAACAGAAGATGAAGCACCATAGTCTGTTGATTTCACTATAGACGGAGGTGGTGTAGGTGAATCATATGATAGAGGTACTCTTTCTTTGTTACCGTCATCCTGGGATTTGAATGAAGGCTTGTCAAATTAGTTTACTGTTAGCTATAGTAGAGTAAAAACAACTAAAACTTGGAATAACGCTTCTGGTACAATTTCTAGAGATGGATCAGTAAATGTTGCGCTAAACTCTTCTGATACAACAGAATATCCTACTATTGATTATACTATAAGTGATACTCATGTATCTGGTCAATCTTTCTCTCATTCTAAGAATGGAATGTAGTTTACTTCTGCTGCATCTAGTATTAATTGCACTGGAACAATATCTGTACAATATAATGGATTAACAGCAACGTCTATGGTAGGATATACCGAAGAGTTCCCAGATGACATAGAGCATAGATGGATAGATGTTTCTCCAACATAGTTTACATTCACCGCTGATGGTGGATCTGTAGATATAACTGGAACATATGGTTTGACTGGAACGCTTGGTACCAGAAAGGAGATTGGTAGCATATCTGACACAATAACTGTAGACGCTAATCCTAGTACATCATCTAGAAGCGGTAGTAAAACATATTACTATAACAATGATTCGTCTCAAACTCCTACTTCCGAAGTTACATGGACACAAGATGGTAGAGAAGAAGTATTTACTTATAAATATTTTATAAATGTAGGCTATAAACTGGATACGTTATTAATTGATAGAATATAGTTAGTTTGGCAAAATGATCAATACTCTTAGTCTTCTAAAAAGACTTTCTATGTAAAATCTTATAAATAGAAGGTAAATGAACGTGGTGAGATTGTTGCTACAGAATAGACAAAATATAGCCTAAGACATAATTCGTCTGGTAATGACAACTTTTCTATATCTAATCACAATATAACAGCTGGTCTTGGATATGTAGACTGTTTTCCTATAGAAGAAAACACAAGCTATCAGTTACAAAAAACAATAGCCTTCTAGGTGTATAATGAAGAAGATGGCACAGTTTTTTGTCCTATAAATCTTATTCAAGAGAAAAAAGGTATACAGATTATTTCTGGAGATGCAGTAATGTTTACTTATAATTGGGACAAGGGAACTGATTTGGATTAGGCAACTTTCGTAAATCTTAATCTCCCAGCATCTAATGATCACAATTACGCAGGATATTTTGGTAGAATTATTGACGAATATAGAAAAATTTTATATTTTGCTGGCGATAATACTGGTACAGGAAATGAGTATTCGTTTATTGATTTTAAACAGATATCTAAATATTTGAGTGAACACGGAAACGAATAGTCTTCAATTGACGGTAAGACTATACTGGAATCGTTAATTGACGACAATGGTGCAATTAAGATACAATGTGATCTTTATACAAACTGGTATCGTAAAAAAGAACAAGAAAATATTATTTTATCATACAGTGTTTACAATAAAGATTCTGAAGATGCAACTATTACTACAAATGATAAACAATTTATATTAAACGGATATACAAAAATTAATGATAGTTCAGATTAGGCATTATGCTATGCTAGTGGATCGCAAAACGTTTCAAATAATGTAAATGTAAAAGACGGATATACGATTAGTGCTAAATTTGCATATTATTTTAATAGTGGAGTTTTTGCATTTGAGACAAATAAGGACGATGTTGGTAAATGGCATAAAGGAACAAACTTTAGCGCTGTAAGGAGTAGCGCGTCATACAGCAATGTACAGTTTACAAAGGATGACAATAATATTAATTTCTCAATTAGTATAGATTCGGTAAACGAGCCTGACTATTTTGATAAAAACAATAAAGTTATTTTCGATGCATATGTTTACCAAAATGGAACTTCAAACTATTCTATTATCGGAAAATACGAAACTACAATAAATTAGCTTCCTTATAGACTTGAGTCAAGCGTACCTTTATCTAAGGTTATTAAAGATATGAATTTTGGTGAAAACGATACAGTTGAAATATACCCTAGAGTATCATTTAGAAGTAGTATTATTAATTATAGCGAAGAAAAGTATCTGGACATCAACGGTATTGCACTTGGCCAAAATGTATTAACACTATAGAAATAGAACACTTAATAATGGATACAAAAAGAGAAGATCTATAGATCAATGGTAAAATAGTAAGTGTATCAACAGAGGGGGTCGTAGCAGACGCCCTCCAGATATACGATGACGGAATGCTAAGATATGTAAATACAGGTCGTTAGAACGATATTAACCAGTATCTTAAGAATAAGGTTGATGTACTTACAGATAATGTGTATAACATTAATACTAGAATTGATAATATCAATGATAATGAAGGCATTCCCTTGAGTATTCTTTCACAAATCTTAGTAATAGAGTAATATGAAACAATATTTAGATCAATAGGGCGTTGAATACCTTTGGGGTAGAATTAAACGCAATTTTGCTAATCTTAGCAATAATGGCAAAGTTCCAGCTTCATAGTTACCTTCTTACGTAGATGATGTTGAAGAGTACGAAAGTTTATCTTCATTCCCTAGTTAGGGTGAAGAAGGTAAGATATATGTAGCAAAAAATACTAATCTTACATATAGATGGAGTGGTTCTACATATGTTGAAATAAGTTAGTCTATCGCGCTTGGAGAGACATCTAATACAGCTTATCCGGGAGATAAGGGTAAGTAGCTCGAAGATAGCCTTGATGCTGAAATTAATAGAGCAAAATTCGAGGAAGCTGATATTAGAGCTGCTATAACAGCAGAGTAGAATAGAGCCGAAGCATCAGAAAGAGATAATAGAAGTCTCATAGATAAGAACACTAACGATATTGTTAAAGAAATTAACAATAGAGTTACTGGAGACGAATCTCTTTCTGCTAGCATTAATGCTGAGACATTAGCTAGATAGGATGCAGATAGCGCAGAAAAGCTTGCCAGAGAATAGGCTGATGCTACAGAGAAAGCTGAAAGATAGAGCGAAGATAACCTTATCAGAGCAAAGATTGAGTAGGAGTAGACTAGAGCAGAAGATGCAGAGAGACTTATCTCTAATAACCTCATCAATGAGATTGATAGAGCTAAGGCTGCTGAACAGCAGGAAGCTAAGAGTAGATCTGATGCAGATGATGCTATTAAAGCTCTGTTAAACACAGAGGTTAGTAGAGCTAAGTCTGAGGAATCTAAGATTACAGCTAGTCTTGCTACAGAAGTAAGTAGAGCTACTACAGCTGAGAACGGTCTTTCGGATAGAATTACAGCAGAGCAGAATAGAGCTACAGCTGCAGAAGGCACTCTTACAGATAATCTTAACTCAGAGATATCAGATAGAAAGGAAGCTATTAAAGCTGAGTCTGACAGAGCTAAGGCTGCAGAGCAGGCTCTTCAAGCTAAGGTTGGTAGTATAACAATAGCTAAAGTAACTCCTCACGATTCAACTACAGCTGTATCATATTAGCTCTAGGTTAATGGAGAAGCTAAAGGTGTTACAATAGATATCGCTAAGGATCAGTCTATTAAGGACATCGAGGTTCTTGATATGAATGCAACACTTAATGACGATGGCACAATACAGGCTGGTAATCCTGTAGGTTCTACGGCATTGTGTATCTCATACATTCTTTCTGATGGTACTTACAAACTGGCTAAGCTTGACTACTCTAAGTTCCTTGAGGAGACAGAGTTTGCTAACGGTTTGGAGGTAAACGAACACAAGGTTTATGTTAAGGTAGATCCGCTGTCAGAGAACTTCTTGTCAGTATCTTCTACTGGTGTAAAGATCACAGGTGTATAGAATGCTATAAATGCAGCTGTGGACGTAGAGAAGGCTGCTAGAGAGGCTGCAGACACCGAGATCAAGAATAGTATCACTCAGTCTGGTTAGAGCTCTACAGCGGCTTTAAATGCCGAAATAAAGAGAGCTAAAGAAGCTGAAGCAACTATTACATCAAATCTCAGCAGACATACATCAGATTACGAGAATCCTCATCATGTAACTAAGGCTTAGGTAGGTCTTGATAATGTTGACAATACAGCAGATATCAATAAACCTATCTCTACGGCTACATAGAATGCTCTTAATCTTAAGGCTGATGCTAACAAGTACCTTCCTTTAACCGGTGGTACTCTTACAGGTGACTTAACATCACCTAAGTATGTAAAGACCGGTGGTACAAATGAATAGATCTTATTGGCTGATGGTACTGTAGCTACACCTATTAGCGCAGACACACTTAACTTAATCTTGACTTAATATGGAAATACTTGATAAAAACGGTGTTGAGGTACTGTGGTCTAAGATTAAAGGAAAGTTTGCTACATAGAGTGATATAAACACATTGTAGTAGTTGATCGATAATCTTCAGGCTACTATAACACAATTACAAACAACTATTAATAATTTGCCTACGGCTGCTACTAATGACTCTAAGTACATTAGAAAGGATAAGGATGACACAACTCCGTACACTATTACAGCTAAGGCTTTATATAAATCAGCATAATTATGGAATTTCTTGATACAGCCGGAGTCGCAACCCTTTGGGGCTCCGTTAAAAGTCATGTTAAATCTTCTATAGATGCTCAGTAGTTTAAAACAATTAACGGCACAAGCGTAAAGGGTGCAGGCGATATTAAAATCGACCTGTCCCTTTATAAGGTCGTTGAAGTGCTCCCTACATCAAACATTGACACAACCAAGATATACTTGGTTAGAGATTCTGCAGTAGCTAATAATTCCTACTCAGAGTACATGTACGTAGGTGGTACATGGGAGAAACTCGGAGACTTTAGAAGTTCGGTTGATTTGCAGCCTTATGCAAAAACAGAGTATGTAAATAATCAGCTTGCTACAAAGGTAGACAAGGTAGCTGGTAAGGGCTTATCTACTAATGATTATACAACAACTGAGAAGAATAAGCTCGCAGGCATTGCGGCAGGCGCCAATAACTATACACTCCCTACAGCTACTGCATCAGTACTTGGTGGTGTAAAGATTGGCTTCTCTACAAATGCCGCTAATAGAAACTATGCTGTACAGTTAAGTAATAACCAGATGTATGTTAATGTTCCATGGACCGACCACAACACTACATATGGTTTAGCTACATCATCATCCAATGGTCTTATGTCTGCTGGAGATAAGGCTAAGCTTGATGGTATTGCTGCTATATCTGATGCAGACCTTAAAGCCCTTCTTGTATAATGCAAGTACTTGATAGAACAGGTGTAGGCACATTATGGTCCATATGCAAAACTAAGTTTGCATTAACAGGTCACACTCATACATTGAGCCAAATAACTAATGCAGGAGCTGCTGCTGGTAAGAATATTAGAACCCTTGGTTCTGTAAGCCATTCGAGCTGGGAAAATAAAGATAGAGATGATCTTTACGTTCCAACAATGTCTTTTATAGCATATTGGAATGGCGCATATTCATCTAGTGGTAGTTCTAACTTATAGTACTGCTATAAGGGTAAGTTTGGTAATTTAGCTGTAAAAGACACAGCCGACTGGTCTTAGGTTGCCAATAAGCCTGCTACAGCTACTAGATGGCCTTCATGGGGAGAAGTTACTAGTAAGCCAGATTTAAAGAGCTGGAGCGAAACAAAGAGCTACATAGATAGTAAGGTGGATTCTGACTCTAATATTTTTTCTATTAAAGGGTGTCTCCAAAAACAACTTGATTAGCTTGATTTAAAAGTAGGCGTATGTACAAAATATTGTGGATACAATTTATTTGATAAAATGAGTACTATTAGTTCCTTAGGGAAATATATTACTGATCCAAACATGTATCTTAAAGTGTTAGATAGCTCTCTTAATTCGATGGCTGAAATGAATGGAGAAGTAAATTACAATAACCAGGTTTTAGGTAAATACTATTATAAAGTTGTTTATGGTAATAAAAACGAATATTCTGTTTCTTTTTATGATCCGCTAGGCAATATTGTTAAAACGCAAGAATTTAATGTTGATGCAAGTTAGGTTGTAATAAATTGTAGTGTAATTTCGCATTTTGATACTGTATATATAATACGTGTAGAAAAATCTGAAAACAATATTTTTAATATTATAGTTTTAACAATTTTAGACAAATCGCTTAATGTTATTAATCGTTTAAGATATAAAAGCAAGTATAATATTGGTACGAATTACGATGTATTAGATTTAGGAGATAATGGCGTTTTTATTAAAAGCTCATTTGGTGTAGTAGTTTATAAAAACGGAAGTTTTTCTGACGTAACAAATATAGAAACGAAATACAAAGTAAATGGCAATACTTATTCTCCTGGTACGTTTGATGAACTTATTAATGGCACATTATCTATAAATAAAGATGGAACTGTTATATAGAAAAATGGAGTTGATTATTTTTGTTTATACAAAATAAAAGATTTATCTAAAAATGTAGATTACCAAATATCAATACCATTAGATCTTTTTGGAGAAAATGTATAGTATAAACTTATTAAATGCAATGAGATCACTACAGATTAGTATAGCAATATTTGTGTTGGTCTCGTAATTGAAGGTAGGAAGTATATTATAAGAATCTATAAAGAATGAAATTAACATTAAACAGAATTGCCTTACGCTCCACATATACCATTGGACGGTTGTACGTCGATGGTAACTATTTTTGCGATACACTTGAAGACACTGTTAGGGATCTTAATAAGAACGGTAAATTTGATAATGGAGAGAAAAAGGTATATGGCAAAACAGCAATACCTTACGGAACTTATGAGATAACAACAAATGTTGTTAGTCCAAGATTCAAAAATAGAGTCTGGGCAAAGCCTTATGGCGGCAAAATACCAAGATTGATAAACGTGCCATCATTTGATGGCGTATTAATGCATCCAGGATCGTCAGCAGCTGACACTAGCGGGTGTTTATTAGTAGGAAAAAACACAATAGTTGGTAGATTGACCGATTCCTAGAAAACATTTCATGCATTAATGCAGAAAATAAAAGGGTAGAAAAATATAACTATAGAAATAATTTAAATTATGAACAGCGGAGAAAAAGTAGAAGAATGGAGAAAAAGAAAATCCTTATCCGACTTAATAAATAACAACAAATATCTATTCAATTCTTGGAGGTCTATTAAATATACACGAAAAGGAAAAGATATAGGTTATGATCCATCATGGAATTCGTTTTAGAATTTTTACGACGACATGCATGACACTTACAAACCAGGATTAAAGTTATCTAGATTAGATAAGACCAAATGGTTTTGTAAAGATAATTGCACATGGCTAACATGTGAAGAAAATAATATACTGAAAGGGAATTATATACATATTGAATATAATGGCAAATCTTTGACTTTTAAAGAATGGTCTGCAGAAATAGGTGTTAGTGCAGGCGCCATAAGAAATAGATATTTCAAGCACAAAGATTGGAGTACAAAAGATATTTTGTATGGCAAGCGTAGTAAGAGAGGCGACAAAAAGGTTAAAGATTGGAAAATTTCATCAATGACAATTCGCTAGAAAGCCTCAAAAATGATTTCTGCGTACAAACATAAAGATATGTATAATGGTCTCACTGTGTGCGATATAGACATAGATTGGATGATTGACAACATTATTAAAAAACCATGCGTTTATTGTGGTGACACTCACCGTGTAGGTTGTGATAGGATAAATAATAATTTTGGACACACAAAAGATAATGTTGTACCTTGTTGCTATGAGTGCAATTGCGCTAGAAATAATAATTTTTCACACGAAGAAATGTTTGTTCTTGGGAAGGCTATAAAATAGATTAAAGAACAACGTGAGTAAGGTAACAGGAACTTGGCGCGAGAAGATTCAATATTCAACCGCATGTCTCGCGTTCTTAAGCGGTTAGGTTCTCACCTGGGTACAGTATTTACAATAGGGTGAAATCTCCACAGGAGTACTAGGGTTTGTAGCCCAAACATTAGTTTATTCGGCTAGTATCTATGGAGTATCTATTTATATACAGGGTAAATTTGGTGAGATGAGAACATATTTAAAAGAATATTTGAGCAATAATGAAAGCAATGCTGATGTAGTAGATATTAACAAAGATAAAGAACAACTACAAAACGCTGCTTAATACCGTTTTAGGCCTTCTGGTGGCCTTTTGCTTAGCGTCTGGTATATTCTACCACAACAAAGCTAATAGGCTCTCATAGGAGCTTAAAATGGCAAATAATAACATCGAAGCCTATTAGGATGCCTTAAGTGGTGCCTAGTAGGCTTCTGGTGTTTTAAGGCTAGACATGAAAAAGCTTAAGGATTATAACGATAAGCTTGTATAGTAGTTGGATTCTGTACGTAAAGTAGAGAAGTTAAAAAGCAAAGAAATTTAGGTAGCAGCAACTCAAAAGTAGATTTTAAACGTTAGTAAGAGTAAGGGGGTGGGGGGTGATATAGTAACTATAATTAAAGATTCAGTCTATAAGGATAGTCTACAATATAATAACCTTACTAAAGTATACTATACAATCGGTAAAGATAGTGTTAATATTAAGCTTGATGTATAGAATACATAGTACCTCTACATTTACAAACATAGAGAATATAAAAACAAAAAGAACTTCTTTAAGAGATTAATTACATTCGATTGGAAAAAGAAAGACGTATATAAGTACAAGATACATAACACTAATGATCTACTTAAAGAAGATAGTGTAAGAATAATTGAAGCGATATGAAAATGTTTTCGTTACGTACAATTGTAGATGATATATTGCTAATTGTACGAAATAACAACATTAGCGAAAGCGAGGATTTATCTAGAGCTCAAATATCCGCTTGGGTTATGCAGTATAGAGCTTATCTTTCTAAAAAATAGATTTAGTAGGATGAGTAGACTGGTGAAGATGTGGAACCAGCTGATACTATTGACACAACAACCATCGGTCCATTTGAGCTAGAAGATTGGAATAATCCAAACAAAGATGAATGCTGCGGCTACATGTTTAAAAAGACTAAAAAGAAGGTTCTTACAACTGAGAATAGTGAAAAGGATATTGTTAGTGTATATGATCAAAATTATTGTACTATACAATACATGTATAATCAAAGAAAGCACTTCCATAGATTTAGAAGATACACATACAATGAACCTACATGCTGGTTTGACGATGGATATATTTACATAGAGGGCTCAAACTTAGATGATATAGAGTCTATATATGTTACAGGCAATATAGATCCAGAAGGCTATGCAAAGGGAGAAGAAGATGTCACTATTCCAGGTTGGATGATACCGGATATTAAGAAAGCTATTATGACTAATGAGCTTGCGTTTATGCTTAAGAGACCAAGTGATGATAGCAACAACTCAACATTATCTAGTGTGAAACCAAATGGTCCTTAGGATAAGGAAAAATAAAAAAAGCTACACAATAGCTGATATATACAGAGACTACGTTAAAAAGAACGACGTAGAGCTTAATTACGCGCGATATAAGCGCATTATAGACGAATTTAATAAAGTTGTCAAGGAAGATATTTTAGAGCGCTCACAGCCCTTTAAAATGCCTTATGGCTTAGGTGTTATATGTATAGTTAAGTATAAACCTAAAGGTTATACAGATAAGTCATTGTCTGTAGACTACAAGTCAAGTAAGGAAGAGGGTAAGAGAATATATCATTTGAATGAGCACTCTAATGGTTATAAATACAGGTTATATTGGTCAAAGGTACCAAAGATATTCTCGGCTAGGTATAAGTACTAGCTATGTATGGTAAGAGAGAATAAAAGACACCTTGCTCAACTTATATTTAATAAACAAGATTATATAAATATAGATGATATACAAGTATACAAAATGTGAGTCAGTTATAGCTAAGATTATGGCTGATGCAGACATGTCTGAGAAGAATATTCGTGTTACAGATATACGTGAATGGATCTTCGAAGCTGTCGAAAAGATTGGGGCTCCAGTATAGTATGTATAGAAAGAATCTGGCGAGGATGGCGTACCTATATTTGAAATACACGAACATCAAGTTCCGCTTCCTGAAGATCTAGAATCCTTGACAGCTATAGCCTATTCAAACAATGGAACAAGTTGGGTTTAGGCACGAAAAGACGAGAGCTCATTCAAATTTAACGCTAACACTAAAGCTATGCATCATTATCATCCTATACAGCCAGCTGGGACCCCTTTGATTACTCATAGGTCCCAGCTTTTAGGCATTAATGGGAGCACTGCTTTAATGGACGCTATTAGAGATATAAAGAACGGTAGTCCATCATATTGGATTAAACCAGGATGGATTGTATTCAACAAAGAAGGAGGCTTTGCTAAGTTGTCTTACAAAGCTATTGCCACAGATGAGAGAGGCTATCCTCTTATCCCAGACTTACCGTCATACCAGGAAGCTATATACTGGTATGTAATGATGAAGTTGAGCTTCCCTAAGTTCCTTAAAGGTTCTCTTGGAGGTAAGGCTAGATACAACTAGAACACATACTTCTATATACAGCAGCAATGGAACTTCTATAGAAATTAGGCTTATGCTGAGGCTATGATGCCTAATGAGAGTGAGATGCTTGCAATAAAGAATGAGTGGACAAAGCTTATCCCAGAGTGGGACGATGATGAAAACTTCTTCAAGAATACTGGAGAAAAACAATTAAACTTTAACGATTATTGCTATGGATACTAATACTGAACCACAAATTAATAGTTTTGCTGGAGGTCTTAATAGCGATGATGATATATCTGTTGTTTCTACAAATCAATATCTTGATGCTACAAATATAAGAATATCGTAGTACAAGGATGGTAATGATGGTTCTAAGAAGAATAGAAATGGTGTACTTACTCCTATTAAGGGAGCTAAGGTGGCATGTATTGTAAGTGGAATGCCTGAAAGCTATAAGGACTTTAAGGTTGTAGCTACAGGTTCTATAAGAGATTATGGTATTGTAGTATGCACATGTAAGAATAATGGCAAAGAAACGCTTGTTGTATTTAGATTTAAGAATGCGATAGGCGGAGCACTACATAACTAGGACTTCTATTACATTAATGGCCTAGACTTAATTGTTAATGCACCTCTTGCTCATACTAGTTATCCAGATAAGTTTAGTATACAGCTTAACTATGAGAGTGAGGACAACATAAAACTTTATGTAGCAGACTCTTTAGACACTATCCTTGTGTTCAACATAATGTCTAAGATCATATATAACAACCTTGATAAGTGTTATATATATCCTACAGCTCCATGCTAGCCCCCTAAGTTTGAGTGCTACATTCCCGGAAAGATGAAGTATAGTATGGTGTCTTACAGTTATATGCTGTACAATAAGTATGGTCAACATTCAGATGTATCTGTAGCCTGTAAATAGATACCTATCGGAAACTACAACTTTGTAGATAACTAGAACTTCATACAGTCTGGAGGTAAACTTGATGCTTAGTCTAACAGTGGTGTAATGATATCTGTACAGATTTCAAAAGAGTATGTACACCTTGGCAAGATTAAGGTATTTAGAATACAGTACTTCTAGAATGGCTAGATGCCTACTATATCTGTAATATATGATGCCTCTACAGGCTGCACAAAATATATAGATGCTGATATAAGTATATGCGATACAGGTCAAGAGGCTCTTGAATAGATAAGCGTAGAAGAATACAATAGTATGTAGGGAGTAAGAATTATCCCTAACTCATTAGCTGTTAAAAACGGATATCTGTTTGCTGCTAATACAAAGACATATCAGACTACTATTAAAGGATTTGAAGACTGGGATGCTAGAGCTTATAGATTCGATAGGAGTGGTAACTGCACTCTTACTGATGTAAACAGAGGTAATAAGATAGACATAAAGGCTAACAATATACCAAACGTACCAGCTAACCATGACTGCTTCTAGTCTTACAATGATATAAACACAAAGCAGACGATAGACGGAACTAATCAAGTATATGACAAGACGGGCTCATATATTGGCGGTAGCGGCCTCAATGTTGAGTGGAGGTTCATTATATCACCACAGGTTGGAGATAGCTGTAAAAAGCAGTATAATGACTAGGATGACAATACTAGAAAGGTTGGTACTCTGTACAACTATGTGAGCAGAGACAATATTAAACAACAGAAGAGCTACTACGTAACAAGCTCTGGAGGCGTTTAGCTGGCTTCTAACGGCGATAAATTCGATGAGGGTATAAAGTCTAACACATACCTGTTATAGTCGCTTAGACGCAACGAATTGTACCGATACGGCATTGTTTTGTACGATAAGTACGGACAAGCTTCTCCTGCTAAGTGGATAGCTGATATTAGAACACCTAATATAACAGATCCTTAGTTCAATATCTTTACATCTAACACTCTGGTTAATGGTACTAGATACGAGCTTGTTGTACGTAACCTTGGTATACAGTTTAAGGTTAAAAACCTTCCTGCTGGATGTGTTGGATATCAGATTGTAAGATGTGCTAGACATGAAGAGGATATGGCTACTATATCATAGGGTGTACTTAGTAAGCCTGTTGTGAATGCATATAATAGATCATTTGATAAAAGCGGTATGGAAGATGGGTACATGATAACTAAGTATCATACATACTGCCCTACAGGGTTTCTGTCTACAGGAATGTTTATAGAAGGCTCTGGATGTGTACATCAAATGTCTGGAGAGGATACCAATACAGAAAATCAATGTATGACAAACTTAGCAAATAACAGCTTATTGCAATTTGTTTCAAAGGAAGTTTGTTATCAACCAGAATCATTTAAGACATTCATAAAGGATAAGAAGTACTATATAGAAACACCATTATTCTTGTTCGGATCTAGAGGTGATAAGAAATTTTAGGACGATATATATGATTCTCCTTCAAATGGTAAATATATACAAGCAGATGGTAAACGTATACCAGAAAAAGAAGAACTAGGAACTACGTATGGTATAACAAATCATAAATTCATAATTCCAGGAATATCAAATTGCGTATTAGAAACATATGTTGATAAAGAAGAAGTCGCAAAAAGATATGTAGAGAATGTAGAGTTTACAGAAGATGATCATAAAAAAATAGTATATCTTGACGCTTATCTTAATCTTGATTTGATGTAGAGGATTAATCCATGGGCATTTACGAAACATGTGTTTGGGAATAAAAGACCATATTCATTCTATCCAATAAAGAGCTGCGTATACGAAAGAGATCCTATGTATGTAAGCTATGATACAGATTCTAAAATTGCTGAAGTAACTGATAAAAACGGAATATATATACAGTAGAAGGCATTTGGCTACATTAAACTGTACGAGTCTTCAAACGTAACAGATACATTTAGAGGATCTGGAAATGCAAACGTTCTGGACAATTATAGAAAAGTAATTGACTTTAAAACTGTAGAGTAGATTGAATGGAATAAGTTATTCAAGAGAAACTATAATAAAGACGGAAAGGAAGAAAGAAGCTCTAAAGCATTCTCTAATTACGCCGTATCATCCGGTGGACATTTATTTGCTAATGCTATAACTGGCGGATTGGCTACAGATACAGATAACAATGTATTCAGTAACTTCGGGCAATTTGGCGGAGGTTTTAGTGGTGATGGTACAGGAAAAGCTGGAAAGCATGTTCTGTGGGGAACTGGAGGTAGATGTCTTTTGTTCTCATGTGAAGATAAGAACGATGCTGTAACAAATAGTATAAAGACTAGCAAGTATTACGCTCCAAGCGATGACATTGATGCACAAGTATATATAGTTAACGAGTATATTAGATCTAGCTTGCTTGGTACATTCTTATGTAACTTTAGACAGCAAATAACACCGTATGGAGGATCATCGTTCGTAAATAGGCTTACTAATGTTTACTTCGGTAATGGCGATTACTTTAAGTCGTCAGATGACTGGAATGATGTATACAATGGAGATTGCAATATAGAGATATTTGAATATACTTCTATGCACAAAATATATGGTGTGTACACAAATAAGTCTGAAGGAGAATTAAAGTTCCCTAGTACACATATGATTACTTACTCTATTCCTACAGAATCTAACATCTGGACCAAGTTTGAGTATGGTTGGCAGTTTAGCGTAAATGCAGCAGATAACTATGCATCATTCATCCAGGAAGAGCCTGCTTAGATAACAGAAGCCTACACGTAGGATGATCCACAGTTCGTATACAATACTGTATACAATACACAGAATACTAGTAGACCACATGCAATCTACGATGATCTCAACAAGGAGGACTACAATAAGACTATAGACACAAGAGTATACTACTCAGATCTAAAGACAAATGATGAGATTATCGATAGCTGGTGTAAGTTTAGGAGTTCTAACTTCATTGATGTAGATCAATAGTATGGTCCTATAACTGACATCTATAAGTTTAAGAATAACTTGTTGTTCTGGCAGCAGAAAGCATTCGGTATACTTAGTGTAAATGAGCGTAGCATTACCACAGATAACTCTGGCAATGATGTAATACTTGGAGATGGTGGAGTGCTGTCAAGATACGATTATCTCAGCAATACGTATGGTATGTGTAAACAATAGTTCTGTGTAGCATCTTCTAACGGAGGAGCTTACTGGTGCGATACTCACAACAATGTTATCTGTATGTTTAATGGAGAACATGTTGTAGAGCTTAGTAAGCAAGGAAAGATACAGAGTCTCATGAATGCTAAGGCAGATGGATCTTCTGGAGTGTTCTACGACAACAAGAACAATGAGCTCGTATTTAACGTCTTCAAAGATAAACAATAGATCGCTTTTAACGAAGCTATAGGCAAGTTTACTTCAGTATACACAATGCCTTTCGAAGGGTATACATAGTTCTTTAATGGACTATACTTAATTAACACAGTTGACGATGAGGTGAATATCTTCCACTACGATTACATGAGCGATGATGGATTAAAGGATACTAATAAATAGCTTATCAAGTGCTACGTTAAATACACTGTTAATCAGTAGCCTTTGATTACTAAGGTATTCGATAATCAGTCTATTGTAACACAGGAAGACTTACAGGGTAGACCAGTATACGATAAAGATGACTACTTCTCTATAAACCACAAATACACATGGGAAACTCCTATGATTAAGTCTGCTTCTACTCTTGAGAACAGTATAACTCTTCGTGAGAATAATCACAGATTTGCAATACCTAGAGCAGGAGGTTTGTATGGAGATAGAATAAGAGGAAAGTATATGGTATGCGAGATAACTAGTGAGAAACCAAGATATACTGCTGCTATACAGTTTATTACAACTAAATATAGATTATCATGGAGTTAAAATAGAGAAAAAGAATAAATAATCTTCCTAAGTTTGATGGTGGTACAGATCTAGCTGGTAGTATAAAAGGTATTGGCGGAGATGTGACAGGTCTGAATACATATAAATAGCAACTTACATCTGTTCCAACAAAAATAGAAGTAAACGGAATGAGAACTCCTGAAAAGTCATTACTTGGTTCTGGCGTAGGAAGAGGAGTAAGTGCCGGAACTGTAACTTCAGCAGTGAATGGCACACTTGGAGTAATAAGTGGATTTAATCAGCAATAGGCAGCAGTGAAGGGCTAGGCTGGATTATTTGGTATGTCTGGATAGAGAACAGACTAGGCGTTCGGAGTAAACTACTAGGCTTAGAATGATATTGATAAGAGCTAGGCTATGGCTGATATATCTGCATCTAATACTACCAATACATTGGCTATGACAGGCTCTGGAGCGGCTGCAGGAGCTGCAGTAGGTACAGCTATAGTACCAGGTATAGGATCGCTTATTGGAGGTGCTGCAGGAGCTTTAACAGGCCTTGTTACAGGTTTATTTGGAGGCAAGAAGGCTAGAGAAAAACAGCGTAAGAAGATATAGAACGCACAGTAGAATGCAAACTTAATTAATTAGGTTAATAGATCATCAGCTGCTTCAGAAGGATTGTAGCAGCAGTACTATATGGATAATGGTACTACATACGATGATCTATTATACGCTAACCGAGGAAAAGATTTAAAGAGACCAAAATATGATAAAGGCAAATAAAGTATGGACACCTAATGGCTATTAGGAGGGTCCTGTAAATAGTTTAGTTGGTAAAGGCGAGTCTATTATAGACTATACTAACGGAACTGGAACCCTTGTAATAAAGGGGAAGGTTGGCGTAGATAATCAACCTAGTTCTGTACATGAGGATGACTCGAATGTTATCGCAGGAAATGATAAAGACTGGACAAATGGAATGAAGTTCTCAGATCAGATAGCACCACTTACAGCTAAGCTTTAGATGTACAATAATATAGAAAAGAAGATGAATAAGAAGCCAGGATTGAGCTCTCTGTCTAAGCAGACTGTATAGTTACAGAAGATGTAGGTCGATAGAGCTAAAGCTCCTATACTGTAGGCTATGAGGTAGATTACAGACAGATAGTAGACTCAGCATGAAATACAGAACTACAACTGCGGTAAGAATAGATTTGCTAGCGGAAAAGAAATCTGGGGCGATATAAAGAATAGCTTTAATAACTGGACTAAAGGTGGCAAAGGAAAGGTATCTAATGCTACATTAGACTTTGGCTATTCTATACCAGCACTCCTTGAAACTACTATGCTCAATAGATGGAATAGAGAGCGTCCATAGATGCCAGATATTTATGCAGCTAATAGATATGCTCCTATAGCTCTTAGAACAATGGCTAGCAATAGAATATCTCCATACTCTACGCTTGAAAACCTTAATACACAGGATAGACAGGCAGCTTATTAGTTAGCTAATTCTGGAGGCTATACAGGAGGACAGAGACAGAATGCTAGAGTAGCACTTGCTTTAGGAGCTCAGAGAAACGCTGCTAATGCACTTATGAACGTAGATGAGAAGAATGCTGCATATAGAAACGCATATGCTGATATGGCTGCTAGATTAGGTGATAGCGAGGCTTCTAGACAGCAGCAAGCTAATCAGTATGGCTGGGATGCTTATAATAGAGCATACGGAGCTAGAACTAAGGGTATTGAAACACACTTGGCTAATCTTGGATTACTTGGTCAGAAATGGCTGTCTCAGCGTATTAAGAACAAGCAGTATGGAGATATTCTTGATATATATCAGCAGGATGTAGATAATAAGAAAGATGCTATAAAAGCTCTATATAATAATAGTTCTGCAACACCAAACACTGATACAAAAAGCCATACAAATACTCCTGGTTTAGATATGTCTGTAATGGATTTAAAATACGGCGATAATACTATAAATAAACTTTAGGCTCCATACGGAAAGTATTGGTATATAGATCCTGACAAAGTTGCTGAATCTGCAAAATCTACAAGAAAGTGGGCCAAATCTAAAGAGCAGTATCAAAGAGGTGCGTTTGGAACACCATATGAGAGAATTAATTTTTCCAGTGATTACACTGGCGGATTTGGTCCAAATGGGTTATTTACACCAGTATGGGCAGGTGGTTTGTTTGATTATAATCCATATAATATAACTAGTTTAAGACTGACAAAATGATAGGAATGTACGATGAACCAGTAGCGGTGCCTATAATAGACCTACTGGACAGTAATATGATGTCATAGTACATCAGTGCTGCAAGAGAACAATATAATTAGGCTATACAAGAATAGAAAGATTTTGCTAAGGAATTTGGTGAGCTCTATGGGCCTAATGCTAACATTAATAAGCAATTCTACGATGATACTAGAGGAGCTGTAAATAAGGGTCTTGACTATCTATACTAGAATGGCATAGACCCTCTTAGATCTGCAGAAGGTAGAGCGTATATAGCTAAGATTATCAGAGAAAGGCCATACGCTGAAATAGCTAATCTTAAAGCTTAGAATGAGTCTATGAAGACTTATTAGAGATACAAAGCAGAAGCTATGCGTAATGGTACATATGACCCAGATTTTGAGAAGTTTGTATTGGGCGGCAAGACTCTTGAGACATGGGATCCGTCTACAGATGGCATGTGGACCAGAGAAGCCCCATCTAAGTATTCTAGCCTTAAGGACTGGACAAGTAATCTGTTTGACAATATGCAGTTGGAATATGATGATGAAGCTACCAAGAAAGCTGGAGGAATGTATTAGGTATATTCTAAGTCTCCAAAGAAGATGTAGTAGATTCTTGACTCAAATATAAAAGATATGACAAAATCAGAATTGGGCAGATATTATCTTGATATGTATGGTGGAGATATCAATGCTCTTAAAGCTGATATAATTGATCGCAACAGAGAGTATACTTAGGTTGATAAGCGTCCAGATCAGGTTTAGATACATCTTAATGACCAGCTATTCCAAGCTAATGAAGCTGCTAAGAATAGAGCGTTCCAGAAAGAGATGGCTGCACTTAAACACAAATGGGATCAAGATGATATGGCTCTAAAAGCCCAACTTAATGGAACTGGACCTAATGGAGAACAGTCTCCTTTACAATGGTCTACTAGATCTGAAAGAACATCATAGAGATAGAAGGACAACCAGGTTATGACAAACCTGTTTGATACTATGGAGAGAGCATCTAAGTATTGGAAAGATAGAGCAAATAATACTAAACTTTCTGCTGCATAGAGAAAACAGGGTAGAGATCATGCTGCATGGTGGGACAACGCTATTAGACAGGCTGGTACTGATCCTAGATCTCTTATAAAGAATGGACTCGTACAAATTGATGAATATGGATAGTATTAGCCATCTAGAAGACTTTTAAATGCAGATGGGTATGCTAGTCATACAAATGTTGGTACATTTAATGATCCTAAAAAGCTTGCTCAGGCTGCAGATAAATAGTATAGTGGATACATGTATAAACCAACTGGTGGTTCTGCTGAACACAAAGTACTCTTAAATAAGTTTGCAGGAACAGAAAAACCATAGCAATTTGAACTAATGCAGAATAAGCATCTTGCAGTAAATCTTAAGGATTCTAACCTTAGATATTCTCCTATAAGAAGAATAAATGTTACAGGTAATAAGAGGCTTAGATATGCTACAACAATGCGAAAATTTGATAGATGGCTTAAGAGCGGAGCAGCTGGTAGAGGAGCTCTTGTAAACGAGGATCTTAATGCTGGATGGATACCAGGCAAACATAAGCAGTTTGATATAGCTGGGCACGTTACAATTACTGGTAAACAATTTAGTGAGTTCTGCGTATCAATTGGGGCTACTTCTGATAATGACAAAGCAAGGATAGCATCAGAACTTGGTCTTGATGCATTTGATGCAGCATCTAAGCCTGTAACAAAGAAAGAGAAGGTTGGATCTGCTACATATTACTAGGTTCCTATGACTAGAACGATCCAGAACAACGGTGCATTTAAGATAAGAGATATAAATACGGATGTCAACAAATAGGAGTTTGGATCTAGCAATGCGTTTAAGATGGCTAATGATGCACAAAATTCTTCATTAATGATAGATTAATAAAATATTATGGCAAATAAAAACAAAAAGACGTTTACATACAACTAGGCATATAGTAGAGGAGCTTAGATAGCGTAGGATTTGCAGCGTAGTGTAGCACAAAGAAGTGCTGACTACGCAGCTCCTTATGTTGAGGGGAGTATGGGCGCCTATACAGATGTCAGTGACTTTAACAACATGACATTCCCTGCGTATACTACGCTAGATAAACAGGGTAAAGCTGTTGTAGACCCAGAAGAAAGTAATAATGGTTCTTTAAGAGATTTCCTTTTTGGAGATTCTTGGGACTTAAATAAGATGAAAGAGAGATGGGATAAATTCTCTTTCAAGGATATGTATAGGCTTACATTCGAGAAAGGGTATGGAGCCTATGTAGACTCTAAAGAAAAAGAACTTGATAATGTTACTTTTCAATAGAGTTCTTTAAAAGTAGCTTAGGACTACAATAATCTTCTAAAACAGAGAGAAGATCTCATAAATCAATATAGAGCCTTTAAGAGCCATGGATATGCTTCAAAGGAATAGACCAGACAATTATAGGATGCCATTATAAAGGTAGATGATTAGGTTAAGAAATACCAGGATTTCTTTAAACAACATAAGAATGACGACGTATTTTTGGATTTGTTTTACGATACAAACAAAGCTGGGGCTAGCGATTATTTAGCTGCTCTTAAAGATAATACATTAGTCACTCATTAGTAGTTTAATACCAACGGCATTCTTGGTACTATAAATAATGCATTAAAATACACAGCTGGTACATTATCTGAAGGCCTTGAGAATATAGCGCTTACTACATAGAACGCTATAGGTAAGGTTCTCCCTTAGGCAGTTGGAGGAGATAAAAACGGAACATTTATTAAACGTGCTATAAAGAGTGGTACTAGTAATTACGATAATTTGTTTGAAGGATATTCAACAAAAAATGGATCGCAATTATTACAGACAAAGATAAATGCCTTAAAAACTGATCTTGACAGAGAGTAGAATAATAAGGAGATTTCATTAAGATCTGCTATAAATCAATACAAAAATGGTAATTGGCTATTTGATCCAAAGAAGATTAATCCAGAGTTCAGAGATCTTCAGAATCAGAATAGAGGCGGTTTAATCGGTTCTATTATCGATCCTACACAATGGGGATATTCAGTACCAGAAATAGGTACATCATACAGTGACGCTGCAAGCTTTGCAGGAATGATAGCAACTAACGCTGGTGGTGCATTAGCTACAAAAGCAGCTGTTAAATTCCTTACTAGGAAGATTCCTGGATTAGGTGCTGTACTAACTGCCGAAGATATGGCTAAAGCTTTTAATTCAGCAGAGAATGTAGAGCAGGTGGCTAATGCGTTAAATAGAGTAGAGACTGCTAGAAAAATATTAGGTGGATCTACCGCAGCTGCTGGAATATATTGGACAAAGTAGATGCGTCAATCTGAGACTAACGGTGAAGCGATAAACGCCTTGGCACAAAGGGTTCTTGACAAGTCGTATAAAACTGATGTTGATTTTAACAAGGTATTCAATGCGGTCGATTAGTATTCTAAGCGTATAGGCGTAGATTCCAAAGATCTCGATTAGCTTGAAAAAGTAAAGCTTGCATTAGCTTACAACATACCTACAGGTGATGCAAATTTCGATAAGATTAAAGTAGATTCTAGAAAAGGTTTAGCTAAGCTTATAAACGACAATAACGCAATGGCGTTTGAGGATTATTTACAAGCTTTACCTTTTATGGATTATACAAGAGGAGTGATATCTAAGGCTGCTAACAATATGTTTTCTAGAGCTCCAAAGATGTATATACAGGACTAGGTACTTGATAAGGCTACAAAAGCAGCTGCCACTGGAGTTATAGATAACGCTATAGATAGAGTTGCTATGAGCAGATTTAGCAATATAGGCGATAGACTCAAATTTGTTCATGGTTCAAAATATCTTGCAAAGAAATTTGAAAGAGCGTTCCCTCTTGCGACATCAGAAGCTCTTGAAGAAGGTAGACAGTAGTTACTTACATCTAGATTCGGAAGAGGAGAATATGATAATTACTCAACAGGTGAGTCTTCTTTTTATTTGCCAAGTGTATTTGATAACTAGTTCTTAAACGCAGATGCTGCAGCAGCTTATCTTGGGATATCATCTGGAGACCCAGATAATGGAGACGCCGAGTTAAGAAGATCTATGGAAATAGGAGCTATGACAGGATTACTTTTCAGAATTCCTCATAATGTTAAAAACCTATTAACTCCATACAAAGAAGGTAGTACTAGCCCTTTTAGTTCAAGCGATAAGTATAGTTTGAGAAATACTGTAGCATAGCTTAGAAATGATAACGTTATTCGTAGCATAGCTGCTAATAACTATCAACTTGCACAAGATAATGATCATGTAGAAATATTCTTTGACGCATTTAGCAGAGCTGGCGTAAATAAAGATAGACTACAGACAGCTCTTGATGATATGAAAAAGTACAAAGGATCTTTACTACAAGATGGCTCAGATAGTTATATAGAGAATGACGAAGAGCTTCTTAATGCTGCGTGGTTTGCCTATAATAACAAGAACCTCGAACAGTCTATGAAAGATCTAAACATTTCTAGAAATAGCGAGGATCATAAACAGCTCGTACAAGCAGCAACTAGAGTCATGATAGACTCTAATAATGCAGCAAAGGATTCCGAGAAAGCTAGAAACAATATTGATTCTATAATAAATAAGACTGTACAGGATTACGAGAACGCTACATAGGAGAACAATCCTGCACTGTTTAATATTATCAATAAAATAAAGCAGGACTATCAGAGGTTTAATGAATCTATAAACGCTAGAAGAAATCAATTCAAGAATTCCGAAAAAGGAAAGAAAGCTGGTCAAGAGTGGATCGATGAGAATGAAGCTTATTATGAAGATGATGCACAAAGAACACCTTTAGACAAGGCTATCGAAAACGTAATGGATGAGCGTGATGAGTTTAAGGTTGATTCAGAGAAGGAGTACATATAGTATAGACTTAAATCGATATTTAGCTACAGAGAGTATAAGGCGGCTCAGAAGTTGTCTAAAGATCTAAAAGATCAGAAAAGAAGACTTTAGTTGATATCTAATGAAACGGGAACAGATATAAATACTGATAAGCTGACCGGTATGATCGATTACCTTGACAAGCTTATATAGAACAGAAAGGATAAGGTATAGAATTCTAAAGAGATATTAGCATACAATGAAAAGGTTGATTTGTTAAATGCCTCTATAAGCGACAAGAAGAAATAGTATAAAAAGATAACATATGACTCAATCTTTAAAGATTACTAGGACTTTGATAACCAGGATGAAATAGACAAGGCTTATTAGGCATTCCTTATAAATGACGCCTTATTTAACGTACTAAAACCTATGTCTGTAGCATTTACTACTGGATAGGTTGATCCTAGATCTGTATATTTTTCTAGAAGAGAATAGAACTGGAGTGAATTGTCAGATGAGCAAAAATCTGAGTTCACCAAAAAGGTATAGGGTTTGTATCAAGAACAAGGCAAACAAGCTCCAACTGAAGCGTAGGTCAGAGCAGCATATTTGAATGAGCAGAACAAGAAAAGAAGAGCTATAAAAGAATTATCTAAGAAATATGCAGAACTAAGAGATAAGATCGAAGGTAATGACGATATATCTAATATGAGTATGGATGACATCGCTCGTCTTACCGATATGGAAAGAGAGGCTGCTAGAGATCTTATTAGTTCGGTTCTTGCTGACAAAAAGAATCGTATGCGTATAGCTCGTAGGGAATGGGATCAAGAAAGACCACTTACACCAGATGATGTTTAGCAGGCTGAAGAAGGTACTGCTAGCGAAGATGTGACACAGAGAATTAAAGATCTTGCAGGCGAGCCTAAGGGCCCAGAAGCTGAGAGAGAAGCTGAAGACATGAATACTTAGTTAATGTCTTAGGATAAGTCTGTACTTGGTACATCCGAGCTTGATGCAGCTATGGATAATTCTTAGCAAGGTTCTACAGAAAACGAAAGAAATCTAGAGGACGCCTTAGGAATGAGTCCAGCAGAAGATAAATAGCAGTAGAAGCTTAGAGAAAAACAGCAGAAGTAGAAAGTTAAAGAAGACCAGCAATCAGAGTCAACTGATTTTACGGATGAGAAGAACGACTAGCTAGATGATGAGTTGCCACCAGTTCCAGACAATGTAACAATTAATGGTGATGGTACAGTAACTGTAAAACCAGAGAAATCTCAAGAAGCTTAGTAGAATAGTACCGATACAGGTGTTTAGGATAATACAGAGAAACAGCCAGAGTAGACGCAAGAGAAGGAGTAGCCAGAAGAGGAAGAAAACAATGATGATTCTCCAGATCTGACTCCAGATAAGAATACTGCTGACACAGGACTCGATGTAGACAATATTTAGGACGACTAGGATTTCCCTGATGATAACCCAGAGGATAACAACGACGATATAAATTCAACCCCTTAGAAAGAAGGTAATACTGCGTAGGTTATTGACCCTAAAGACATGGATACAGAAGACACGCTTAATGTCGAGCGTCCTTTAGAACACGAAGAACCAGAAGTGTTACCCAAGAAGTACGATGACAACGGAACTCTAAATATAGAAGATCTTCCAGAAAAGTTGGATGTAGACATATAGAGTGAATCTGATACTCTTAGCGATATGGATAATCCAACTGAGCCAACTGATACATCTGGAGTATACGATGATAGGAAGCCTAAGCCACAAGCTGTATAGGAAGCAGAAGATATAGAAAGAAGATACGCTGATCACACATTCTTCTATAGACCTGATGCAGAAGAACCTATGGATATAAGAGTTAATGGAAAGGATGTTGAGTTACCAGAAGGATGTACTATTGGTACCGGTGCAGAACTTGCGCAGAAACTTACATAGAAAGGATGGTTTGAAAAAGCTGATAAGTTCTATGTTGTATCGTAGATGTAGAAATACCAGAAAGGAAATCTTGGTGACGAAAGAGACATATTTACAGTATCTTTAGCCATAAGGGATGGCAATAAAATATATTTCTCTACTCTTAGAGCGTTAGGACGGTATCATGATAACTACAGAAAAACAGATGTTGATCTTTCATACGAGCTCGCTAATAAACTTAAATTTATAGGCGTCGATATGGATGCCTACAAGGTCAATCTGTTTGAAACAGCGAAAAATTATTACTTACTTCATAATAGTGTTGATCAATCTCTTCTGGAAAACGATGATAAACTGAATAAAGAAGTAATAGATTGGTATAATAATCTACATGAAAGTGATCCGGAAAACGCCGGTTAGATACGTGCGTATATAGACGATACTGCTAGAAATAAGTCAGCTATTCCAGGCAAGGTTCCTTTGACAAACAATTAGGTTGTACAGCAAATCTAGAGACTTAGAGATAATAGAAACGCTATAATTGAAGCATATTGTACATTTAAGGATGGTAAGTACATAATTCCATAGACTATTAGAACTGATGTTAAGCCACAAGAAGCTAGTATAAGTAATGGTAAAATACAGACTAGACCAAAACTTGAAAATAATCTTGTTGATTTCAGGCCTCTTACAGAAAAGGATTTGAATCTTAATATTCCTTCTGATCCAGAAGAGCTTACAATGAAGCTTGAGAATGGTGTTATAACACTTGGTTATGGTACTGGAGTTATGGCTGATGAAGGCAATAGATTTCTTATTCGTAATCTCTACAATCCTTCTGGAGACACAATAGACGGTAAAGGTTATTCTGGTAAATTGTACTTTACAATAACCGGTCCTAGTGGATATGTTGTCCCCATAATGCTTAGAGAAGAAAGGTTCAACTAGGTTTAGGATAAAAACGGGAAAATGTAGTTTATCGATCCTGTAAATATGTAGTTGGCTATAGATCCAAAGACGGGAAAGATAAATAGAAATGCTCCATTATCTATGGCTGAGCTTATACTGTATATGGTTACTGGTAAGATTAATCCAGAAGAATTTGAAGGAAACCAGGGACTTATTGCAGATTTGCTTGCGTTAAGTGTTCATACTACATTTGCTACTAAAGCTGATAAAAAACACCCTTATTTGGCTTCTAAGTAGTTCTATTTCGACGATGAGAAGAACTAGCTTGTGTTAACTCAACCGGGCACTAGATATGATTTAAGATTGTCTATGGATTAGTTGTTTGGTGATTAGTCTGAGAAGACAAGAAGGTCTGCCATTGGATATATAGCGAACAATTTGCATTGGAACACAGATAAAGAAGACATGGTTGAACATTTTAATAAATCTATGCCTAAATTATCTGCGTTCTTGAGATAGTATTTTGAGGATAATCCAAAAGCTAAGTCATATAAATTCTTTGGTCTTAATCAGCTCGAATTTAAGAGAGACGAGCTATTCTCTACAAATAAGAATGGTTAGCTTAGCCCTAAAAAGGTATCACTTGCTGCATGGATGATAAATAACAGCAAACTTCTTACGGACTTAGCTCCACAGCATTTCTATGCACCATTTATATACTCTGACGGAGTACAGGCTTCAACAAAAAAGAAGGCCGTGGCAAAGGTAGAGAGAGAAAGTAAAAAACAGAACAATCCTAGCGTAGTTGAAGCGGAAGCTAATATAGCTGCAAAAAGATTTACTGACAAGGCTATAAGTAGAATGCAAAGCAGATACAAGAGCGATTCATAGAAACAGAAAGTTACTAAAGATGATTTCTTAGTTCTATCTGACGAAGCAAGAAAAGAAGTGCTAAACAACTATAGAAAACGCGGTATATACGATATAGTTGTAATCGATATACTTAAAGAGGATGTAGAAGGCAAATCGTTAGACGAAGTTAAACGTATCATTACATAGCATGTATAGAAATATGTATACTATGCTAATTCTTAGGAAGGTTAGAAGTTTGATGTAAAAAATCTTACTTTTGTATCCGATCCTATGCTTAAGAATATTGTAACCAGAGGATACGTTCCTATACTTAATGTTGGTACAAATGGAAATCTTCGCATAAATGCATAGGATCCATTATCTATACTTCGTAATAGTAAGGTTAGATAGGATGGGTATACTGGAGTATTTTCTAGATTCAAATCAAAAGGAAAGTTTAACGAGAAAGCTGCTAGAAAGTGGCTTAGCGAAAAGCTTGGATTAGACGAGACCAAAGTAGTTGTTCTTGATGGAGTCCTTAAGGGTTGCGAAAATAGCAAAGTCTATGGTATTACAAGTCTTGCAGCAGATTATATAGACAGATAGGTTAATGGCGTTATCACCTTATCTAATGAGGCTGGATATGGTATTCATTACCATGAGGCATGGCACTACGTTAACTTACTTTTAAATAATAAAGCACAAAGACTTAGATTGTACGATGCTTATATTAAATCTCACAACTTGAAGAATATAACATTTGGAGAAGTTGAAGAGTTGATGGCTGAAGATTTCCGTAGATATGCAGAAATGCGAAACGGAAAGGGAATTGTTAATATGGTCAAGAGACTATATAACAATGTACTTGATTTTGTAAAAGTATCCAGAAAGAAAGATATTGTACGTAATGTATTTAATGCGATTAATAATGGTCAATATTTCGACGTACATATGGATAAAGACTCTATAAAAGAGTTTGAAAATAGATATCCAAACGGCGTAGCTTCGGCAGATTACTATGTTCCTACTGTAGATCAATCTACTCTTGATAAGCTTGAAGGTATAAAGGATTACCATACATTCTATCAGTGTGGTGTAGCATTGGCGTAGAAATTGTTAAGCGATTACGGTTTTAAAACTCCAAATGACATTAATAGCAAAAAGGTATCTAAATTCAATGATCTTATTGAAGATTTAAAGAATAATAATGAGTTTGAATTAGACCCGTTAAAGCAATCTATAATAAACGACATTTGTAACAATCCTAAGGCTTTTGAAGGTATTGTAGCCAATGTGTTTGCTTAGTATGGAATTAAAGCAAATGTCAAGAAGTTCTCTTAGATGGATGAGACTAATGATCTTACAAATAAGGATTCTATAAACGATGATGATCAGTCTAGAGATATTGGCGATAGAGCCGATAATACCTGGGATGTAATGCAGTTATCTATAAGTAAGAAGGATAATGTTGCGTTTAGGGCCAAACTTTTCTTAAGCCTTATAGAGAAAGGCAAGTTTGTTCTTGATCCGGAAACAGGAGAGCGTGAATACGAAACGCAATTTAATGACATTATTAGTGACGTACCTTTATATTGGAGCTATAGCGAAGCATGGAGCTCTATATTGAAGAATTTATGGATGTGTGAATCTTATGATAATATAGATCCGAATACAGGTGTATTTGCAGCCAATTCTATCAGAGGCAAGGTTAAATAGCTTGCTGACAGAAAGATGGCATTATTTGTCGCCCTTAATGATAAACTTGAAGAAGTAGAAGGTGACATAGAGCTTGAGAACTAGATACTTGCTACAGTAAAGAGTTCTTATAACCAGGTAGCATAGATTTGGCTTAATGATCCAGTAGAGAAATCTATGGGCATTATGGACCTGCCAGAAGACATGGTTTCGTCTGTAGTAGAAGTGCCTACCGATGAGAAGCGTACGTGGGAGATAAGAAATGATAATACGCTCAAAGCAAAGAGAAACTAGCCGCGTTTATGGAGTTAGGAATTTGCTTCTTCTAATGTAATCGTTTCTAAAGATGGCTAGACTATTATAAACCCAGAGTATGTAGACACACTTGTAAAGATGCGCCAGGATGCTATAGATCTTTCTAAAGTTCTTAATGAACCTACTATTCAAGATTTGTCTTCGGCTTACGATGAGGCTGCTACATAGGTTGTTAAAATCCTCAACTATATGGGTATACCATTCGATAGAGAAACACTTGATGCTTATACATATTAGGTAAAGGATGAATCTAATGGTAAAAACCCTATGCTAGCATAGCTTTAGGCTTTATAGATGATGCTTGGTGGCTCTATGTAGAAGAAAAATGGCTCAAAAAATAACTACAAATGGAAGACTAATAAGTAGACCGGTTCTTTATCATACTTTATTGATTTGCTTGATAAGTATAAGGGAAAGCCTTATCTTGAAACCAAACAGTCAAAGAGAAACAAGGATGTTGTTACAGTTGATCAGTTGTTTGTTGGATACGGTTTAAAGACACCTATATCAAAGATGGCTGAGGTTTATGCATAGACTAACCCGTCTTCTACAGATGTAAGTATTAAAGGACCAGATGGAGCTACATTATACCCTATAAGTGAGAATAATGAAGCTTCTGATAAACTTCGTCATATAAATGACAATAAGGATGGTATCGTTGAATAGATGATGTTATCACCATATGCTAAACATAGTTCTATTCTTAATATAGCTAGAAATGATCAGCTTGGAGATAGACCTGGAGATAATACAAATAAGTTTAAACTTAATGCATTTGTTGGAATAAAAGATACCAGAGAGAATACTGGAGACGATTACTTCGGAATAACACCTCTTGCAGACTATGTTTCAAAGATGGTTATGAAGCACAATAATATGCTTGTATTCCCTACAATGGCTGATAAAAAGACATGGTATTCAATATCTTATGATCCTCTTACAAAGGATGCCGAAGGTAAGATATTGTCTGACGGTTTATGTGTACACGACCTTATTACATATAATCACACAGATGAAGCAGGTAAATGGAATGCTTTACGTTTCTCAGAGGGTACCCTCAATAGATTTGTTGGATATTTCAACGATGAGCTTGAATCGCTTAAACAATACTACGATAGAAAGAATATAGCATACTTTGTAAATAATCCAGGAAGAGCAAGAGATAACTTCCATGGCAAGATTAAAGATGGTAGAATGAACATGGCTGGAAACGGTGGAATGTTCAGATACTTCTATGATGCCATAAAGATAAAGGACGATAATGGAAAAGAGATGAATCTTAACCAATATCTTGAATTCCTTTACAATAAACAGTAGGCTATAGAGAAGAATCCTGTTAAGAATGGTGGTCTTGGTACTATAAGAGAAGGAGCTAACGAACTTGATGGATTTGAGCTTGTAAGAAGATATATAAACGATCTTAGTGATTAGGTTAAGTCAGATCCATCTATGCTCAAAGACGGCATAAACCATATGCTTATATCTAGAGTCAGCGACGAGTTTTAGACCATATCTGACGATGGTTCCACAAAAGTTGTTTACTTTGATGGCAAAACATATCTTCCTAGAGCAATACCTGTACAGATACTTGACTACTATCATAATAGATTTGGAAAGAGCGGAAGAGTGTTATCTGATTACTACGAAGACGAAGCTGGTAATGTTGCTGACTGTACGTTGTCTGTAATAGCTAATAATGTCGCAAATGAAATGATCTCCACTATAGAGCTTGAGAAAGTATTTACAGGAGACCCTGCTTATTACAAATGGATTTACGCAGGAAGTAAAAAGAATCCAACACTCGATTAGTTCTCAAAAGATGGGTTTAATATTGGTGTTCGTAGACTATAGGCAAAAGACGCTGATAAGATTAAGCGTTTGGGATCTATACTTTCTCCTGGATAGAATCTTAGAACAGAATACTCTAATAGAGAAATACATGAGTTTAGAGACCCAATAAGTGGTAAAGAAGAGCTTAGGGGAAGCAAATATACTGTTCTTAACATAAATGATATTGTAGCTAGATCTAAGTTTATAAATGACGTCTAGACGTAGTTTGGTAGACAGATACTCGCAGATGAGATTAGAGCTAATCCAGAATGGTTTGATAAGATTGTGGAAAAAGAATCTAAAGAGTCTGGCGAAAAGCTTACAAGAGAAGGATAGATTACCAAGATGTATCTTAAAGACAATTATTATAAGTCTATTCTTAGTAAGGCTCCTAAAAGTGTAAAAGAAGCTGTCGAAATTCGTGCAAAACAGCAGATGTCTCCATATGAAAAGATTACAGTATCAGATGCGCAGGTTTGTATTAGACCAGCACTGTATAGAAAAATACGTATGAGTCTTGGCAACTGGACTATCGAGCCAGATGAGTCTGGATACTCAGACGAGGAGGCTTACAGAATACTTGAGACTGATGGTTCCTGGATGAATGATCAAGAGAAAGCTAGAAAGGTTAGTAAGCTCCAGTTATTCCCTCTTAAGATGACGTACTTTAGCAACAACCCTACAGAACTTGGTCCTGGTATATTTCAGAATCTACCTGTGTATAACAAGATGGCTATTTTCCCTATGTTTAAGTATGCTACATAGAGTACATCTGGTAGATAGCTTTATGAGCGCATGAATAAGGAGGGTAATGAGATTGATATGATAGCATTTGAGTCTGCTGTTAAGGTTGGTGATAATCAGAATAGATATTCTCCTTACAATAAGGACGTCGATGTGATTGATGGCGACATAACAACAATGGATGATGCTATCAATAACGAATCTGATCAATATATTGATAGGTCAACTGGAGAGATTAAGGCTAACACAACTGAAGGAAGTAAGCTTTCTGTGCAGATACAAGATCTTAACGGTATCCGTATGCAGCTCAACACTGATGCTCACGAGGCTACAGAAAGATCTATTGGTACATAGATGTTTAAGCTTGCATTCTCTAACTTGTTTGACGATCTTAAGTACGGCTTAAATAAAGCAGATTGGCAGGGATAGAGTAAACCTTCTAGATATGGTAGAGAGATAAAGGCTGATCTTATGGCTTGTATTAATGCTATGACTATGCTTGGTATTAACAAGGTATAGGATAGATTCTACTCATAGAATAACGAAGGCAAGTTTACTCATATTAACTAGAGATAGGTTAGAAATCTTGTAGAGACTATCGTTAAGAATAATGGTCTTGGTGTATCTGCAGAAGAGATTATACATAATGGTGGTGTTGTAGCATCACTTATGTCTAGAAAAGTATTTGAGCAAAGCGTATTCTCTGCAGTTAGTAAAGATGTAATAGACATACAGACTAGAGGTGGTTCTGCTGTACAGCAATCTATATTTGGATTTACTGGATTCGATAAGGACAATATTCAGTCATATGAAGAAGGTGATTACCATTTGCTTAATGGCGGTAGAGAGATTAGATGGAATACATAGAATGGTAGTATGGAAGTTATGCTTTCTATTAACTTCTTTAGACCAGTTGTTCCACAAGAGTATCAGAAGACTTATGGAATGATGAGATAGTGGCTTATTGATCACGACGTTATTAATGGCAAGAAGACTGATGGATCGCAATCTCACCCTAAACCTTTTGGTATCGGTTATCGTATTCCTACACAGGGTATGTCATCTATGTTTGCTATGACTGTAGCAGACGTGTTACCTACACAATCTGGAGACACAATAGTAGTTCCTAGAGAGTTTACCGCTCAGACTGGTTCGGATAAACTACATCAATGTTCAAACCAGTATAATATAAAAAATTCCTTTAATTGCTGGGAACTCCACATAAAGTGGACAATCAGCAGCCAAGTCTCTATTTAATACGTTTATAGAGAAAGGTTCAACGACTAAAATTAAATCATAAATAAACATACGTATATCGTTATGAAAACAAAAATTACAAAAGAAAGTAGAAATTTGCTTATAGCATTATTGCTTGGAGATGGAACAGTATGCAGCAATAATGTATTCAAACTTGCTCATGCAGAGCAATAGAAAGATTATTTAGAATGGAAGATTAAATAGCTTAATGACGCAGGTATAAGAAATAATGGATTAAAATCTTACATTAAAACTCGCGGTTATAATATAGGAGTAAATGTATATTATACATAGCTTAATATAATTCCATTTATAAAAGTACTAAGAAGAATATTTTATAAACCTAAAAAAGTTTTAGGAAATAGAAAACTTCTTAATAGACTAGATGCTAGAGGTATTGCTATTTGGTATATGGACGATGGTCATATAAACATTCGTAAAGACAAAGGCGGAAGACCTATGGGATTTTATATAAAAATAGCGACATGCTTACCAAAAGATGAACTTTAGGTAATAATAGATTATTTTAAAGAAGTTTGGAATATAAACTTCTATATGTTTCATGAAGGTAAAAAAGAAGATAGTTTTTCTTTATGTTGTGGAACTAAAGAAGGCTTGAAATTTATAAATATAATTAAAAAATATGTGCTACAAGTTCCATCTATGGCGCATAAAATACAATATGATTTAAGCTAGAGGAGACGTCCTCTAGATGTACCCGAATAGGGGAAATTGGGAACGGAGAAATCCGAAGAAATAGTCTGATCTGCATAGTAATATGCAGTTAACACAAATGTTTGATGTCGATAAACTGTTTATTGCGACCATGTCTTACACGAATGGTGAATTAGATGCAATTACAGAAGAATAGGAGAAGCAAATAGCCGATATATTCTCTAGCAAGGTAAAAGGATCCAAGCAAAGTGCTGTGTAGAAAGTTTTGCAGCAAGCTTCTTATGGAGCTATACAGAATAGATTACTCAATAATTACATTGATATTATATCCGATACTAGAAACTTCTCTAATGCACGTGCTTCTATTGATACTATTACAGATGTTATCAAGTCAGAGATTCTCCCTCACTTAAAGAGTGGATTAAACGAATATAGACCATCTATGTATGAACTTACACCTTCGTTCTAGTCTAGACGTAAGATGGAATTCTCTACTGGTAAAGATGGTATTGGTCCATTCGCTTTGAACGTAACAAACATGGCTCTTACATAGTTCACTCATCTGTCTATGAGATACGGAGATAATCAATTCGGATTCCATGACCTTGACTAGGTTCTTGGAGAAGATGGAGAACGTATTTCAGACTGGTTGTCAGCTATGGTTAATGCTCATGTGGACGTTGCTAAGGATCCGTATATTTTCGATCTTAACATTAACTCTGCTACATACAATCATGTAAACTTCTTGCTTAGAGCAGGAAAGGGTAAGGCTACATTCTCATTTATTGCTCAGCCTATACTTAAGAAGTATGGATAGTTAATGGGTTCTGCCAAAGGTACTTTTGGAAAGAACTTTAAGGCTGATGGAAAGTCTTAGGAATTGAACAATCATTCTTAGATTTATAGTTATCTTCTTAATGTAACTAGACAAAATCTTGCAGATAAGCTAGGTATCAATAAACTATATAATATACGCAAAAACAAATCAGGCAGTGTATCTTATTTTCTTAATGAAGATTATGTTAATAAAAACAGAGATAGTATTATTGGTAAAATTAAGGAGTCATTAAAAGCTGATGGAGAAAAGAATAATGAAGTTATCAATAAATATGCTACTGACATATTTAACCTTATTATAAACAATGATAAAGCTATATAGTGGAAGGACGCAATGAACTTCGATAAAGGTATTTATTCCATAGAGCACGCTAACTCTACATTTGGTTTATACTATCAAATGTTAGCATTAAGATCATTTGGTAAGATAAAGACGTATGCAGACGAGCTTGCAGACCTTGTAAAGGTATCAAAGATTGATACTAAGAAGTTTGGTAATAACATTTCTTCACATATCAACTTTAAGAATACATATGAGCAATTTAAATATGGAGACCATAAGGTTGAGTGGTATATAAATGACGGAAACAAATACGAGTAGAAGATTGATGAAAAGACCGGAGAGGAATTGACTCCTACTGAGACAACAGCTGCTCTCATGAGATATTTTCATAATTTGTTCTTGGATTCTAAGTTCTATAATGCTACAGAGCTTGTATAGAGAATATTGTAGAACCAAACATTCTCAGCTACTCCTTTATATGCTAATTTACTTAGAACAGCTCTCGCTAGCCTAAATGCTGATGAGTAGTTCTAGGGATATATAAAGTGGAGATTTGACAAGGATGGTAATTATACAGGAACTCCTTACGATGGATACAAGTAGGTAATGAAAGATGATGTTGTACAAGCTATTGGATCATCAATAGAAAGTATGTTAAGATTCCAGGCACTACTTGACTTTGCTCCAAAGATTGAGGCAACAGATGATTATACTGGTCCTATAGACTTTACGTTTGGTGGAGATAGATAGGAAATAGAAAGGAACTACAAAAGGATTCTGTATGGAGACAAAGATGGAGATGAATATGATAGAAACACAATATTCTAGAACCTTGCTAATCTTATGCAGAGTATAATAGATGATCCAGATTCTGATGAAGCTCAAGGTCTTGTAGATTAGGATGGTATTATTAGCAACGAATTATTCGAATACCTTAGACCTCAGACTGGAATAAAAGGTTCAAGTGTAGGAAGAATGATGCTTTCGAAGACTTAGATGAATGTTGGCGTAGAACAGAAATAGAGGCTTATGTCTGCATTCGATTAGCTGTTGACTCATCCATCTGAAAAAGTTAGAAGAGTGGCTAGAGATTTAGCTATATATGCATACTATTCTACATATGATACTAATAGCGCTTATTCTTTCTCTGATATAATTCCGCCTAGATACAGACGCCAATATGACAGAGCTCTTAGTTTAGCGCTTGATTCTAGAACTAGAAACGGATATCAGCATAAGTCTTTAGGAGATGCTTAGATTATGGCTAATGACATTCTTGATGTAATAGCAAGAAATCTTTATAAGAATGACGATGTTGTTCCTATGTATTTCGAAGACAAGAAAGACATTATTAAATACGAAGGAACTGTACTTAAGGTTACTGGAATAAAGAAAAAGGTTAACGCTCTTCTTGTATCAAATTCTAGAAGTATACCTAAATCTAGATACTTTAAGATTAAACGAGGAGACCAGTATGTTGTTTATAGATATGCAGGAACTATCGAAGGTTTGAATAAAGAAAACAAAGCATTAGAAACTAAGAGGGTCTACATGATTATCCCTAAGTTCGGATTATAGATAAAAGGAACATAGCTATACGAATTTATGTAGGGCTCTGAAGGTGTTTCTATATTTGACGAAAACAAACTGCCTAGCACATTTAAAGCTGATAAACTTTTGGATTATGCTGAGCAGTATGCGAATGATCTTACCGAATCTTTATCTAAAGATAAAAAGAATGGTAAGTCTAAACCGAAAGATGAGTCTAAACAAGTTGTTATGTACAGGTTCTCTTCTACGATAAACTCTATGAAGATAAACGGCTCGTATTATGAAGTTAACCCTAACGATAATAAGCTTAATAACAAGGTTACAAACGAAGATGGTTCTGTAGAATTTGTATCAGCTATTAATCCTATTAATAAGATTGAACAAGATATAAAGAATTCCGGAGTTGATATAAATATTAACGATACCAATTTACAATAGATTATAGAATAGATTCAATCAAGACAGAATATCGGTATATATAGCTTTGTACACTTTAATGGTGATGTATCTAAGTTTAAACCATCTAAGAAGTAGATAAGCGATTATACTACGCAGAAAGAAAGCGAATATGAAGACACTCTTGCTTCAGATTTAACTAAGGCGCAACGTAGATAGTTTATAGCCGAATACTCCAAGAAGCTTCAGGATGAAGCTCCAGACGTATTGTTGTAGAAGAATGTAAACGACAAGGTTGATTCTATTGTAAAAGACTTACTCTCATCAAATGTAACAAACTTTACAATATTGTCTACAGGTGATGGTGTCATAGAGCAAGCTGGAGCATATTCAGCTATGCTTAACCAGGCTAATATAACATCAGTACTTGGGCCTTGTAGAGTATACATTCTTGGCAAAGTTATGAGTAATCCAGAATCTCTTGAGGCAGAGAAACAGAAATATATACTCGACGACGTAGATGTTAAAACTGACGAACAGGAAAGCATCGAAGAAGATATAGATGTATTGCAGAATGCTGCAGATGATGCCGTTACAAATATCGATGATATCTAGAATGCTCAATCAGCAGAAGATTTACTATCATAGATAGAAGAACAAGATGATGTTAAATCCGCTCCTGTTAGCGATAATCCAGAAGAAACCGCTGGAAGCTTAGGCGATCTGTTATCATAGATAGATGCTTTGTCTGAAGAATCTAAAGAAACAAACGATAATAAAAAGTGTTAATTATGTTTTGTCCTTATTATAAAAATAAAGATGTTTTTGATGGCTTTAACAGTATAATATAGGCACTTGGTGGTAAACCAATGACAGAAGAGGAATTTAGGTCCGCAGAGCTGAGAAATCAGCGAAGCGGGCTTGACTACTCCGCTATGGAAGCAGCCTATAAAGCCTATCATGCTAATAATGGCAATCTTATGGATTTAGCTCCAAATGGCTAGCCGTCATTAGTATTCCAACAGCTATTGTAGATATACAATGGTGATGTAAATAAAGCCATAAAAGCTAAAACTAATTTATATTCAAAGACGTTTAGAAAACACTTTGGAGATTGGCTTAGTGATAGTATCAGTAAGGATAAGATTGATATTAACGGAGAGCCTATACTTCCTTTCGGTGAATCATTAGAAAAAGCAAAAGCTTCCGCTTCTCTTAGATCAAAGATTGGAATACAAAATAAATTCAAAGGAGCTAATATATATTCGACTTTCGGGGAATCTATATCAAGTGTTTTATAGAGTGGCAAAGAATAGTCTAGTAAAGATATTGTTTCAAGATTCTCATAGTTAAGATTATTCTCTCCATAGAATGAGAATCTTGCAGAAATATTACAGAATCACAAAATACCTACTGTCTTTAAAAATCACGAAGATGGTAGTTTAATGAAGACTTATACAGTAAATGGTAAGAGCGCAATATCTATTGACCCATAGTTAGCTAACAATGTATCTAATCAGTATTTAGCCGATACGTATTTACACGAGATAGTACACGCTATAACAACCGATCCTATAAACAACGCGAAGACTAAGGAAGATATTAAATTTAGAGACCATAATAGAAAGGTATATAATATATTTAACAAACTATTCCCTAAGGAGTTATTTAGTAGAATGGATATGTCTGGTCTTTATTACTGTCTTGAAAATGAAAAAGAATTTGCTTCTGAATTTGCTACAAGATAGGATGTAAGAAACATGTTGTATTAGAGAGCTATTCTAGAAGATAAAAAGAACAATAGGGCTCCTATACTCGCATTAAAAAGCCTCATTAACAGCTTATCTAGATTATTGGCAAATAGCAACATATTTAATACAAATAAAGACCAATTAAAGCTGTATCAGAGGATTGCTGCATCTTACCTATTCAATAGACCTGTACTTAAATTTGAAGGTTTACAGGCGTCTAAAATAATACAGGAAGTATATAAATCTTTAGATAATTCAGTATTGTCTAATGATCAAATACAGTAGACTAGGGAAGATTTAATTAGAGCTACTAACTACGCAGAAGTTAATAATTCTATGCGAGTTGATAGAATTAACGATAGAGACCTCGGTCTTAATATGCAAGACTCGGAAGAAGTAGCATAGAAAAGAATAGAGGAGATGTGCAAGAATATAGCTACCGCTTTATCAAAGAGATAGGCTGCTATTAAGGTTTCTTAGCTTCCAGATGAGTATAAGAGCGAGAATATAGAGATACTTAGGTCGTAGGTGTAGTCTTTTAAAGACCGTCTTGGAGGAACATTTTACTCAATAGCTAGCCTTGTTTAGCAGATAGCTCCTCAGCTTCTTGTTGATTCTAAAAAGATACATAAGATAAGACAAGAGAATATGACTATAAGCGATGCTGAGTACATGTTCTTAACGCATGATAACTTCGGTACGTATTAGAAGATTCTATCAGAAATAAATAGTGCTCTTAATTCTCCTACTGTAATAGATTTGCTTATAAGGGAATTGTAGGACAAACCACAATAGGATAGAGCTACCGTTAATGATATACAAAGAATAATATAGATTGTACAGAGCTCTGAAGCTGTGGCTGCAGACGCTACATCTCTTATGTCTGAGATTCTTATCAATAACATGAAGAAGAGATTTGCTTAGATAGGCAACGAAGTACACTCTCCTACAATAGCTGATTATATCAACCATCTTAAGACAATAGGTTATGATACTAGTTGGTTCTATACTACTGTAGGTTCTATGGATTCTGCAAAAGATGAATCTTTAAGAGCAATGGCTTACCTTATAGACAAAGCTACACATAAAGCTGATAGAGATACTCATGACAGAGTTGTGGAGCTTATGTAGCTTAAAGAATAGCTTAAGTTTGGAGAAAGTGTTCTCGATCTTTACGAAGTTGATGACAACGGATTTACTACAGGTTATTTGGTAAGAAACTTGAATTATGGCAAGTTCTTTAGAAAGAGACAAGAGTTCATGGAGAAGCTTAACCTCAAATACGGATTAGACCCATCTAATAGAGAATAGCCAAAAGGCGAAGATGGAATTAAATGGAGCAAAGAAGTAAATGATTGGTTAAGTAAAAACTGTCACAGAAAGTACAAGAAAGAATACTATGAAGCGTTCGCCAATCTTTCTGCAGATACTATGAGAGCACGTGATTCTATTCAGATACAAATTAAGGCTATAAAATCTGGATGTAAAGATGAATTTGGAAACTATCATTTTGATAGGCTTACGGATTCCGAATGGAATACACTTAGAGGTTTGTATATACAAAAGAAGCAATTAGCTTCAGATTACGATATAAATGGAGAGCTTAAGATAGAAGGAACTCCGGAATATCGTATAGCTAAAGAGCTCTAGAAGTTAAACGAAACACTCTTTAACTCTTCTGATAAAGTTAAGAAGGATACAAAGAGATGGCAGGCTGACAGAAATAGAGTAATCCAGGAATGTGGTGGTCTCGAAGAGATGGCTAAAGGTGAAGATGGTAATTTTGATTTTGCTAAACTTAGAAAATGGGATTCAAGGAATAGTAAGACTAGACTCAAGGTAAATGAAGAGACTGGTAAAGCATTACTGTGGGAGACTATTGATAATGAGGCAGAAAAACCTGTATATGCAATAATTGTAGACGGAGTAAGCGATCATGGTGCTAGATATGAAGAGCTGCAACAGTAGAAGTATAATATACTGTCTACATACAGAGATTATAACACCGGTGATATAAACCCTTCTAAATTATAGAAGTCTATATAGAACAAGATACAGGCTATAGATAAAGAGCTTGCCAAGATTAGAAAATAGGCTGTAAGAGAGGATAAAGACATAAAGAAACTTGCTAAAAATCGTGCAAAAATTTTTAGAAAATACGCAAAGTCTTCATTGACTGATGTGTACAAAGAAATGCATAGATTAGCTGTTCTTAGAGACAAGGAAGAACCTGGATATCTTGAGACATTCGAGAGAAATACTGGTAGACTTGTAGAAGATGTAGAAGGAGAAATATCATGGCAGGCTAAACCTTGGTTTAGAAAAGTTGTAGCAAAGTAGGCTTACTATGATAGATTTATGGAGGTTCTGCCAGGAGATGGTTATCTTAATTCTGATGAGAATAACGATTTGCTGGATAAGGATTTTGATGAGAGTTTTGGATAGGCATTTGTACCAAAGAAGGAATTATACGACAACTCTAAGCAGTATAATAAGATCATGAAATCTAAGACTCTTAAAGCTCTTTATGATAAGACTTATCAAACAATCAAAGAGTCTAACGAGTTATAGATAAATAGAAACTATGTAGATAATTATCTTCTTCCATAGATAACAGGTTCATTCTTCAAATACCTTAAAAAACACAGTGGTAAATGGAGAATGGCTTGGGATTTTATTAAAACTAGTAATGTCGACCCATCTTCTTCTGGAGGTGCTCTTAGAGAGTATTTTAAAGATACTGTTGGTATTGGAGAGAAAGGATGGGAACAAGACGGTTCGTATGGACAGTTTATTGATTAGGCCTTGTCTGATTAGGATTAGTTCGGAGATATCATTAATTCTAAAGATCCTACATTTGGTAGTGAAATTAGTGGAGAGCGGCCAGATGGTAGACAGCTTAACATGATACCACAATACTACACTAGAAGGCTTAAGGACGCATCATAGCTTTCGTCTGACCTGATAGGCATACTTGGAGAGTACTATAACCAATCTTAGAAGTATAAGAATAAGAAATAGATAGAGGCTACGTGTGAATCTATGGTTGATATGATTGAGAATAGAAATCATGAGAAAGTATCAATTACAGGTAGTATAGGCAATCTTAAGAGAACCACTAGGAACGTTACGGGAAAGTCTTCTAATACATACAAAGCTGCTAGAAAATTCTTGGATATGAATCTATACAACATACGTTCATCAAGGATGTAGGTCAATATATTCGGTAGATAGGTTAACATGGGTAAGGTTGCTCAGTTGTTTAGAGCAGTCACGACACTTATAAACCTTGGCTGCAATATAGCTGTAGCTGGTACTGGTTTTACTACTGCTACATGGGCTCATATTGTAAATACTATAGTTGGATAGAAGTATAGCTTTTCTAATGCTTGTGCTGCTACTAGATTTGTCTTACATCATTTAGTTGAAAATGGTATGGGTGCTAAATATATCGAGAACCATAACTCTAAAGACCTTTTAATGCTTATAATGGAGCATTTTAATATAGCTAGTTAGCTTGAGAGAAAAATGAAGGACTCAAACAGAAATAAGTACATAAATGTCATAACTCACAACTGGGCGTTTGGCGGTCTTACTATGTTTGATTTCTGCGCTAAAGCTCCTATAGCTATTGCTACTATAATGTCTTACAGATATTACAATGGCGAGTTTACAACTAAGGATGATATTATGATGAATAACATCCTTAATCCAGAAGAAGCTAAAAGATAGATTAAAGAGTGGAAGAAAGGTAAAAGCTTACTGTCTATAATAAAAGAAGAGGATGGCAAACTTACTATAGATAAATAGTATTACAAACCGTATAAGTAGATAGAGGAAACACTTCATTCTAGAGTTGAAAGATATGCAGAGAATGCCGATGGTATGGCTACCGAATCACAAAAAGCTGCTATTACAACAAATGCATTAGGTGCTGCAGTTTTGGTTCATAGGCAATATTTCCCTCTTATGCTTCAAGAAAGATTTGGAGATACTGTATGGGATAATTCTACTTAGCAATTTAAAGGCGGCTCATTTAGGTCTGGATTACAATTACTTAATGTGCTATCTAAAGGATATTCTGACGAAGCAAACCTTTAGAACTTCTAGGTGAACAGAAAGAAATCAATCTTAACTGGTCTTGCAGCAGGTGCAGCATTAGGCTCATTTTTGCCTATTGTAGGTCCTATGGCTGGTGTTGCTATAGGTTCTGCGCTTGGTGCATTATTGGGCGCCAGAGCGAAAAATTCGAGGTCTTTACAGAAATATTTGTATGACAATTCATCAGAAAGCCAAGCTAGACTTTGTAGATTTAGACGTCAGCAATTAAAACGTCTTGCAACTGAAATTGCTTTATACAAATTAGTTGTTTGCCCTGCTGTTGCCTTAATATGTGCATATGCAGATTCTGATGATGATAATAAATTAATGCAGTTACTTGCATATATTGCTGTACGTACAAAATGGGAGGTGTTTACACCTTACCGTTTCGATGATGCGTTAAATAACTTCAAATCAGTATCCGCGTAGACCGGTACTTTGGACGCCATTTAGAACGTTGCAAAATCCGTTCCAGAATACGCATTATATTCCATTATGCCTAGAGGATCGCTATTGGATACTTTCCTAGGTGGCTCCATCGACGATTACGATTCAAGTATATAGCGTGGAATTTACTCTGATTACAATATTCCATTTACAGATACTGAATGGAATAAAGCTTCAAGAGATTTATTTAAAGCAACACCATTTCATCATGCTTATGAACAAATTCTTGACTCAAAGAGTAAAAGAAGCTATTACGAAAATCAAATCATTCAAAATAAATCTTCAGATGACCAATTGTATAATTGGGCTTTAGATAAGTTTAGTAAATAATAAAAATACCCCGACTGCTCTCACGAGTGGCCGGGGTTTATTTATTCACTAATTCAAAACTTCTGGGGAATAATACCCCCAGTATATTGCGTTGTCAACTACATTTTGCTTTGTTAAGATATCGAAACCACCTTGCTCTATGCAAGACATTTCTGCTTTCTTTGCTTTCGGTATCTCATACAAGACTTCGAGAAGCACTTTATTATTAGCTTCTACATCAATCTTAGAGTCGAAATAATATTCATACTCAGATTGTTTGTATATCCAATAACGTTGTGCAACAGAAGTAGGATTATAAAGAAGTCGTATATACTTCTTTTCTCCTACTGTAACTATTTCTGAAGAATAAAGAGCATTTGTAGTCAGTAACTCCTTATTTGTTATTATGTAAGGAATTACAAATACAGAGTTGTTTTTAAACTTCTCTTTATTAAACATTCAAAATTGCTGCTTCTAATTCTTCACCTGTAGCACAATTCTCGAAATCGTCTACGTTAAGTGTATTCTCAAGATTCATAACGTTAAATGTGTTTTCTAACACTTCAACATTCAAAGTTTCGTTTTTCATTTTACTTATAGGTTTAAAGTTTCACTACCGTCTCCAACATAGTAAGCAAGACTATGGTCATAGTTTTTTGTTTCAGTATGCCATAACCAATTATACATAAAGTTGTCTATTACAGCACTTCTAGACATAACCTGGCATGATGATAATTCAAATACTCTTATTTCATTGTTGCCTGTTGTATCAATAGCTACAATATAATATTTAAATTTCCACTTGCTTATCTCATCTTCACTTAGTTTTAATACATTTTTCATATACCAGTATACTGCTTTCTGATAAAAGCACAATTGTCTACAGTAATCAAATTCTTTCATACTGTCTTCAAAGTGCCACAGTTTAGCTGTAGTCTTGATATCCATAATTATACACGTTTTTGTGTCAAAGTTAAATGTACAACTATCAAGTAAAGATTTACACTTTATTAAAAATGCTTTGGTTATACCTAGTTTAAATATAACGTAATCCCAGTTTATTTGAAACTCATGGTATACGTGTATACTGCCATGATCGCCAGCTCTTCGTATCAATAGTCTCGCTAGTTTATGAGCTCCAACATTATGTTGAATCTTCATAAGCTGGTCTAAGTCATACTGAGATATAAGTATTTTCTTAGACTTAATAGCTTCGATATAATCCTTATACTCTACGCTTATTTTAAGCGCTTCTGAGAGGATTTTATCTTCACTCTTGCCAACTATACTATAAGACTTACGATAAGCCTCTGAGAGCTGTTTATTTAGCTCTATTTCAACGGTATTTATTAAGTTTTCACAGAACTTTTGTGCTTGCGCACTTTTAGGCTTTTCGCCATCGAACAGAACGTAATCATCCCAGAATTTATCTGGCTGAAGCAAGAACTCATGTATCATGGTTCCTTTACGTAACTGTGGCAAATCTAAGCCTTTCTCTTTACCATCCAGCATATTACGAAGATAGGCCGGCCCTTTATTCAAGAACCAGCCTATTGCGCTATTACTGATGCGCGTGTTATCTTCGTAGTATGGAATGTCATATTCCGGTATTTTGTACTCTGGTGTAATCATTAGCATCCTGCACAACAACAATCACAACAAATGTCATCTGAAGCTGCTTTCTTCTTAACATTCTTCAGACAATTGGCTTTACAAGAACGAGAATGAGGCTTTATAGTACCTTTTGAAGAAAGGTTCATATCCTCAAACAACTCTTCGAATGTCGTAGTAGGATAATCATTAGCTTCCTTTACAAAAGAAGCAATGTTATCAAAACTACATACCTCGAAGTTATCCTTAATAAAGTCTGTCAAAGACTTGACTTCTCTCTTATCGTTAAGCTTGTCGTTCAACACCTCCATTATAAGGGATGGAGACATTTCCTCAAACTCACGCCAATAGCGAATACGAGAACAACGGTCTATCAGATACTCTGATATCTCGAGGTCATCGTTACAGGTAAACAAAATCATATGTTTACCCTTGGTATCAGAACCATCCAATACCTGTAACAATACAGAATCGTCATAATCCTCAAGAACTTTATCAAGTTCATCGAACAAGAAGCAAACGCTTGTGTCACCAAGCTTTTCTACAAGATTTTTAAGGATATACGGACGTATGCTTTTGTCTATATTTATAATTGGAAGACCGCTCTTGTTGGCTATCATCTTAGCCATTACAGTCTTTCCAGAACCCTTCAATCCTGCAAGCATCACACCAGTAAATCCACTTTCAGACAGATTATAGCTATTAATAACCTTATCTATAAAGCGTTCGTCGCGTTGTGTACAATATACCTTAGAAGGTAAAGATAAACCGCTAGACTCTTCGAGTGAGATTGCGTCAGTAAAACGGTCTACTTTAATATTATAAACCATTCCTGGAGTTAAATCACACTCAAGACCTTCTGTGTTAAACTTAAAGTTTACGCTCTTACCTACTTTCAAAAATTTCTTTTCCATATTTACTGATATTATAATACTCAAATATTGGTTTTTATCTCTTCTATCATCTCGTCTACCTGTTTGTGGTTACGTACGAGATAACATTTCATTTTACTTCGATGTCGCTTAAGATAATGCTTAAACAATTTCCATCTAAGAGGGAATGAATCTCCCATAAGACCTTTGCATTCTACTACAAACCCTTTTCCTATGAAGTCAGGTAGATATGTTAAAGGTCTTATTTTTTCACCTAAATAATCGAACTTGTCCAGTAATACGAAATGCTTTGGCTCATATTTAACTGGTATCCCAGCTTTCATAAAAGCTTCATAAGTATAGCATTCGAGTTTGCTCCTAAAATGGAGACCATACTTATCGACCTTAGTCGCATTCCGTACCCTGCCTTTAGATTTCTTGCCTATCATAATAAAAGTTCTTGCCTCTTATTTTAGATACAGAAGTTTTATTAAAATAGACAATTTCACCGTCAGTTACCTTTCCTTCATCAGCATGATGAACACATGCACATATACATCCGTCGTCGCTATAACTATCCCAGATAGTCATTTGCAGCTTATTTGGAAGATAGATGCGCATAAATCCACCTTTGCCAAGATGAATTTTCTTAGTCAGCTTCTTTGTAAGCCATTTATGCAATAGAGGAGACATTACTGCACCTCCCAGCACACCAAGTAGGCATCCTATTACTACATCAATCATATTTCTGTAACGTTTTTGTTAACCAGTCTTTCATGGTGCTAAATCCGTTGTCACGAACAGCATCTGATAGATCTTTGGCTTTAAATTTCTTATTAATGAAAAAAGCATCTATTTTGTATTGTTTACTGTACTGTCTAGCCTTACTCATACCGGTTTGGTCTCTATCATACAGTATGACTATATGTTTCCACTTGGAACGTAGAGACCTGAGTATGTCTTCAGGTATAAATACAGTTTCACTAGCAGCAGCTATTGCATTAAAACCCATCTCGTAGCAACACATGACATCTTTCAATGACTTTGTTATTATGAGTAGGTCGCCTCCTTCCTTAGGCAATTCGGATAATCCCTGTACGTGCCGATTCGTCAGATTGGTACGCCATTTAGTAAACTTGGAAGCAAGTGGACGATAAATCTTAAACTTATCATACACTTTGTATGCATACATAGGACTATTTTCTTTGTAGATACTCCGGACGATACTATTACAAAGAAAGTATTTAATGCTGAATACATTGAACTTTTTTAAGGTATCAATATGTATTCCAAACTGTTTCCAGTATTGTTTGTCTACATTGGTAAACGGCTGTCGAACTATTCCAATATCGGTATCTCCTTTCGGTGCATCGTACGTATTTGTCCTTACGGTTGTATTTGGATTTATTCTGCGTACAATTCTCAATAATTCTCGTTCAAGTTCTTCTCTAGTCGTTATACCTTTGTACTCTTTTAGAAACTTCAGAGCATTTCCACACTCTCCGGTTCCTAGGTCTTTCCACAACAGTCCTCCAGTTTTGGAATGAAATATTCCAAACGAAGGATTTTTGTCTCCAGACCTTAAAGGACTATTCATAAGCTTTCCAACTTTGAACTGTCCTAGACAATACGTATAGATGTCTAAATCATTTACTTTGTCCAAGATATCCCTCAAGGACATAGTAATCGCTGTTCTAGTACTATACATAACTTATAAGTTAGCACGTGTGGTTGGAATCGAACCAACAAAACGAAGCGGTCTTTTCTGACCACTACCCAGGCTTACCAATACTGTGTACACACGCAAAATGAGCAGTTTAATGACATACTCAGGTCCAGAACAACAGTTTGGATAGTTTACGGACATATCTAGGTCGGGATTAAGGATATCCAACCCGCACTTACGTAGCGTACACGCGTTTGAAATCTGGTGCCAGGAGAACCTGACATCTTAGACAAAATACCGACCTTCGCAGGTGGGCAGGATTATTACTTTCACAAGCTATAATCCTACTTGTCCCAACAATGAAAGTGGCTCTGTGGGGAATCGAACCCCACTGGACTTCTCTAACTATTTTAAATATAACGCGCTGATAAAAACGTCTTAGAGTAGTTTTCGCATACGTCCATGCATATGTCTCACGACACCCTTGCGAGCCTTATTGGAGGCATTTCACCTCCAAAGGGTAACTGAATTACCTAGCTCCACCAACGACCTTATATGGCAGTATTACCTCCCTTGGTCGTAACCACTTGTCGTATAGTTTGACACTCCTGCTATGTAGACGGTATAAGAACCATCTACCGGATTTCATACAATCAAGTAGTATTTCTATTTCTTCAGGCGTAAATCCATCAAAAGGGAAGATCTGATGCGCCTGCTGCATCCGCAGTCTCCGGAGTAACGGTTGGTGGTACGTTAAGCGGATCGTTGTTTTCCTTATCGGCAACAACTGGTCGCTCCATAAGATCATTCTTAAAGAGCTTAATCTGCGAATCTGTATTAGACATGTCTTCAACGAAGATTCCGAGTTTACTTACTTGAGTATAACCCTTCTTGTCGTAAATAACCTTCAAACGGAGTTTCTTCTTAGTAGCGATCATAGGGTCAAGCATCTGCTTTGTCCAGTCGATCATCTCCTTAAATGTAGAAAGCTCTGCATCTGGTCGTTGTGGATAGAAACAGTCAAGAATCTGACAAACTCGTCCGAACTGAGCGTTATCACGCTTTTGTAGGTCTTCGTCTGTCTTAATATACATTCCCTTTGTATTCTTCCATTCTGTCATGGTAGCCGTTTGACCATTTTCATTCTCGAATACGATTTCGAGGAAATCAAGACCTTGAGGAGACTTGTTACAGTTTACCTCCTTAAGGGTGATGTTCTGGTTAATGCCTACTGGCATATAACTACCATTACTAAATTCTTCGTTACTAATTGCGGCTGTCTTTGTACTAAACATAATCTCTATTATTTTAATATACGTAATGCTAACATATCCATTTTATTCTCAGCATAATATGCTGTTGCTCGAATAAATCGATACATCAATTTACTTAAATATTCTATCCCAATATGTTGTAAGTGTCCCATCTTCATTACCTTCTGCAATGACAATATCCTTTCCAGCTATGTGTCTTGCACGAGCCTCCATGATGGTATCAGAGACACCACCTTTAAAGGATATATGCGTTTCATTTCCTTTGCGATATACATAACCAACCGCATCGGCTAATCCACACACGATTTTACTCAGTTTACCAACTAAGTCGAGCTCTTTTGCAGAAACTTCAACACCGTCCTTTTCAGTTACGGTGTCTTTAACGTGACCTACAAGAATAAATTCGTCACACAAATCTCGGAACATATCAACTACCTTCTTTACTGCGTCTCTAAGATACTTATAGCCCGCACCATTAGGTAAGGTTGTTACGTCTGTACCGTCCCATTTTTTCCCAAGTGGCGTTTGGCGATAGAGTGTACAAGCATAGCTCATACAAATATCTTCAAGTCGTGTAGCATTGTCGATAGTGATATGCTTATAGAAATTATGACCTACTTCTTTATTCTTGGCACGAATGGCACTTGCTGCTTCTCCTAAATCGTTGATCGTACGACACTGGATGGCCATCGCATCAACGAAGACAGAGCCTCCCTCAAGGTCTATGATAAGGTTATTATCCAGCTGTGCAAGACAAGATGTCTTACCAGCCTTTGGAAGACCATAGAGTATAAGATATCTAGGATTTTCAGAAACTGCAGGAATTTTACTAGTAGGTAATGTTAAACTCATGATACAATGATACTAAAAGTTTTAATTAAAGCTTAATGTTAATATTAATGATTGTCTTCTTAATCTCTGGACTAAGTGAAGAGATAAAGTTGTAATCACTAAAATCAGAGTAACTATAAATGTCGGTACCAATCTGAATCTCATCATTGTAGAAAATGATAGGAAGACCATTCTCAAGACGATAAATCTTACCGAGCTTTATACCCTTCATGATACTCTTCTTCTTGCCATAGTTAGCAAGGATTTTACAAGCATTTGCGAATAAACTGTCGCGCTTGTAGATATAAGTATGATCCAACTCATCGAACATGGCATCAATCAGATCGTCATCCTCCTTCTTTGTGTTAAACAAATAAGAGTTATTCTTCTTTACAGTAGAAAGAATAATATCATCGAGAATCTGAGAATAAATGTTACCATTGTTAGTGTTCTTAATGTTGTTGTCAGTAAACTTAATATCGTATGTTGTCATAATTCAGCCTAAATTTTAATTGCTTAACTTTCTATCAAGTTGTTATATGCTAAGTCATTCTGGAATTCAAGTATGCAGGGCTTTCCTGCGTCTCGATTCTTCAAGATGTGTAAATACACCTTGTTCTGAGTAGGTAAATGGCTCGGACCGTATTCTTGTATTCCGAGAATTTCAGGTCTATGAATAACTATAACATAATCGCTAGCTTGAAATAAAGCATCAGCAGATGAAATGTCGCTTCTCATAGGATAATGCGACAAAAAATTGTTTATTCTTTCTGGTGATTCGATATTTCTATTCATCTGTGCTAGTTGTAACACTGATGTCATAGGATACTTTTTGGCACTTATGAAAACTCTTTCGAGTTCCTGCATGGTTTCTATAACGCTACCTATAGGCTTCGTCAATAGAGCATGGTCGTACATTATTATAAAGTGCTTATTAGTACCTTTTACATATGTATTGTAGAAATACCTAATAATATCTTCTGCTTCCTTGGGAGTTGTAGGATTATCTACAAACCATATAGGATACTCCTTTAGTTGATTAGATACTGAGATGACTTTTCTGAAGGTATCGTCATCCAGGTCCGTTTCCGAACTATACAAAGTCGAAGTCGTTTTCCTAAGCTTACTAGAAAGCGTTCTTCCAACTTGCCTAAATCCAACCATCTCTAACGAGAAAATCAGAATTACTATTTCTTCATCAGGATTCAAATCAACAATATCAGTTGAGATCTCATTTGCGAATGAGCTCTTTCCACTTCCTGAAATACCAGCTATGGTATAAACGGTATTGGGTTCAATACCTCCCATACACTGCTTATTAAACTTGGCCCATCTAGTCTTAAGAGAAGTTATAGAGTGTTCTCTTCGACCAGATATGTAGTTTATCGCCTCTTGGGCTACAACTGACATTGGTCTTATAAGATTAGATAAGTTCTGTTCCATAAGTCGATTCCTCAATTTTAGAGTTGTCTTGCATTTCTTCCTCAGATTCTTCCCATTGATGGTCTACGAGCCATCTCCACATCGTCTTCATATAACTTAGTTTACCCTCGTTAGTCTTTTTCTTCATTTCGAAGTCAAGACACTGAATAAGATGTTGAGCCATAGCCTCACTTTGACCTACATAGACATTAAACAAATGCCTACATTTGTTAACGTTGGCTCTTAGATAGTTTTTAGTACCATCTGGTCGTAGAACGTATATTGGGTACATTTCATAGAACAGATCGAAATAGTCCTGTTTAGGGCGGACTACATCCTTAAGCGCATCTGTTGCATGATATGTAATTGACTTACCTCTCTCGATCGAGGTAATAAGTCCCTGAGAAATTAAGTTTGATATTTCTTCGTCGCTAACTAGGCTGACAATTTTGCGGACGTCTTGATTATAAGTTTTTTGATTCTTATCCAATACCAAACTTAGGAATATTAATTGATTTGAATTTAATCCTGGAATGTCCAGGAGTTTTGTGTTTAGTTCAATAATCATCTTATATACGTTGATAAACGATTAATCATCGAAGATTGTCAACTGGCGATTAACAAACTCACTAGCTATCTTTTTTGCTTTGCTAATATAGTATTGATAATCCAGGTGACGGTTTTCTATTGGTGTGGCATCTATCTTGTTAAGAATTCGTACTCCATACTCTGTTATTCTTGTTTCAGAGCGCTTTTCGTACATTTTGTCTTTAACTCGTATAAGATAGTAGCCACTATTCGATGCGTAGTATCTATTAATACGTTGAATTTGTTTTCCTCCATATTCAACTTTTGATTCCTTGTTTACGCTTTGTGACATCAAGAAATCACGGATATCTCTATCCTTCTTAATAAACTTGTCTATCGGTTCATTGTTCAAAAAATAGTTTATCACAGCTTTGGAGATAACAACTGGTGTCATACTGTTGTTAAGACCAATTTCTGTGATAAACCTGCCTTTCTTTTCTATCAGTCTCGGATCTCCAGATTGAGAATATCCTTTGCGAACACCAAAGTAATTGTTCACGTCGTACTGATAAAACGACTCGTAATCATCGGACTCGAATGTCAACTGGGTTAATTGCTCAACTTCCTTAATTGCGTCGGCTATTGCGAGGCTGTCGGATTTGTTGGCAATGTAGACGACACCATCTGTATTGACTTGTACAATCTTACAATTCAACTCCAGAAGCCTATCCACTAACATAAGTAGTATAAGTTGCCCATTTATACGTATCTTGTATACGTTAAGTGGATCATATGCCCAGCTACTTTCTTGTTGCATCTTTCCTGTAAGAGCATTGAGAGCCTGTTTAAATGCCTTAGACTTCAATAACTCTCCATTACGTTTGGCAGTTAAGCGCTCCTTGTATAGAGTGCTATACACATTCCAAAAATCTTCTCCTAAGTGAACTGGAAGCCAATGGTTTATTATGGCTAGCGAAGGATACATAGACGTAACGTCGGAGTGTCCTAT